>Ga0272440_1003297_pt1 | contig 12131 bp, 7 predicted proteins | sample SSMMMBAug17_FD_192440 | JGI IMG/M metagenome (GOLD analysis project Ga0272440, IMG submission 192440) | Marine sediment archaeal communities from Little Sippewissett salt marsh, Falmouth, MA, United States - SSM-MMB-Aug17 | ecosystem: Environmental > Aquatic > Marine > Wetlands > Sediment ... | reverse complement strand
CTGCCAGTTTATCTTTTTGAATGGCCCACAAGAATTCTTCAAAATTCATAGGGTAGAGAGTGAATGTTTCAACCTTACCTACTGGAAAAGAATATTCTGATCTATTAATGGCAACACCTAAAAGACTCCCTGCCGCAACAATATGATACTCATTTGCGCTTTCACAAAAATATTTCAAGGATGTTAAGGCTCTTTCACAAAATTGAATTTCATCCAAAATAATCAAGGTCTCTTTAGGAATAATTGCTTCATTGAAACTGGCTTCTAAGAATCTTATTATTCTATCTGGTGAAATATCATTTTCAAAAAAAGAGGCTACTGATAAATTTGTTTCAAGATTTACATATATCGTATTATTATAATGCTTCTGACCAAATTCTCGCAAAATATATGTTTTTCCAACCTGACGTGCGCCACTTATAATGAGTGGCATTCTTTTTTTATCTTTTTTTTTCCACTTTATTAATGTTTCAGATATTTTTCTTTTCATTTAAATCGCCTCCAAATTCAAAATAAAATCACATAAGTTATTTTTTTAGTCAATATAAATATGAAAAAATATTTTTTATCGACTAAAAAATGAGAGTTTTAAATGAGATTGTTTGTGATGAAATTTTAAAAAAGAGCAATTTTTATAACCCTGATTACCACTTATGGTGCTGAAGAAAATCGATATTACCAACAAATCGTGATAATCCGTTGACGATAATATCAGGTTAAAAATGTCTGATTTTTTCCTTATCCTTCAGATTTGTCATTTATGTCAATAATGACATTCATATAGTCTGCATAATCAGGAATATTGGTATAATCATTTTCAAAAACAACACGGCTGTCAGTTTTTTCAATTTCATAAAAATTTGAAAATTTATAAGTCATGTACATGGCGCGGTTTCGATCAGTGGGGATCAATTCCGCAATAAGTCGAACACCTCTCTTTTTTGCTTCCTGTCTGATAAAATCAATCATCGTCGTTCCAACGCCGCGGGACATTACACGACAGGACATGATTAATAATTTGATATTCCAGATTTTTTCGTTGCATTCTATGAGTGTTAATCCAATTTTGCCATAGGTGCCATATTTATCTTCAAGGGATGAAACAAATAATATATGATCATTTGACTTACGAAATTCATTTAATTCATCATAAGAATATGTATAACCGGTTGTATTTAATTGATGTGTACGCACTGTAAGTTCTTCAGCACGTTTTAAATCTTCTTTTTTTGCCTTTGAAATAGTAAATGTCATGCCCAATGTTTTTAGAAATTCTTCTTTTGGCCCCTCAAATTGATCTTCAATTGTATTTCGTTTGATATCACTCAAATACATCTGACGACGATTTTTTGAATCATCAGTAATAAAGCGCGGATTCATTTCTGGCATATCCAGCAAGTTATCTAAATTATTTGCATTAATGCACATTACATCTGGCAAAGAAAAATTGACTTCATCCAGCTCAAAGGGTTGGTCGTCAATAAATGCAATACTGTCAATTCCAATATTGATACATTCAGCAATTGTTTTTATTGAACTTACTTTTGAATTCCAATGAATCTGTGGGTAAAGAAAAAATTCATCCAGGCCAAATGCTTTGATTTTTGCCATTGCATGATTAAATTCATTTTTACTGGCAATGGATTGCAATATGCCGCGTTGATCCAGAATTCTTATAATATCCAAAATATGATCATGCAAAACAACCCGGTCGTCTTCAAGCAACACGCCCTTCCAAAGCGTATTATCCAGATCCCATACGACGCATTTAATTTTTTTGTCTTGTTTTGAGATTTTCAAGATTTTTTCCTTGTTAATATGCATAATCCGAAATGATTAGCTGTTGAATTTCATTACTACCTTCAATGATCTCCAAAATTTTGGCATCCCGCATGTATCTTTCGACAGGAAATTTACTGCTGCAACCATTTGCGCCATGTATTTGAACAGCGCTATTTGCTGCTTTTACAGCGATTTTTGATGCAAAATATTTGGCGATTGAAGTTTCCATAATTAAATCAGGATCTGCGGTTTCATTGAGATAACCCGCATGATAACATAGCAATCGTGCTGCTTTAATATTAGTCACCATATCTGCAATCATTCTTTTAATAAGCTGATGATCCTTTAGATACGTGCCAAATTGCTTTCGTTTGGCACTATAGTCAAGGCTTGCATCCAGGCATGCCTGCGCAATACCAACCCCACCCCAGGCAATACAATATCTACCATGATTTAAAGCGGTCATCCCCACATGAGAAAAACCAAATCCCAGTCTTCCAACAAGATGTTCTTCCCTGACTGTACATCTATCCAATTGCAATTCAGCTAACATTGCGGACTTAAAACCCATCATGCCTTGAATCGGTAGAATTGACAAACCAGGTTGATCTTTTTCAATTAAAAAGGTTGTCGGTTTACCATCACATTGTGCAATTATTAAAAAGATATCGGCCAGTTGACCGCATGAAATCCATCTTTTTCTACCACTCAGCGTATAAGAACCATTAGAAAAAACAGCAGATGTCCCCACGTTTTTGGCATCGCTGCCAATATGGGGTTCTGTTAAGGCAAAAGCGCCGATAACGTCTCCTTTTGCTAATTTGGGAAGCCAGTATTCTTTTTGTAAGGATGATCCCCATTTCAGCAGGCTTTGACAAACCATGCCATGAACAGTGATTACACTTAACAATGATGCACTTGCCTTGCCGATCTCCTCACACAAGAGTCCATAAGTGATCATATCGCAATTATTGTTACCATGATCATCAGGAAGGAGCATCCCCGCATAGTCATGACCGATCACTTTTTTAATAATTTCAATCGGTATCTTTTCATCTCTGTCGAATTGATCCGCGTGCGGTGCGATTTCTTTTTTGACAAATGCTTCAAAAGAATCTTTTCTTTTGGATTGATTGGATGTCAGCTCAATTTTCATTTGATACTCCTTAAGAATGGCGTATTATTAAATTTAAATTTTGCGTTCAACAAATGCTGTAATTAAGTTGATCGTATTGAAATTTTTAATATCAAGATCTTCATTTTCTACTTTGATTTGATATTGCTTTTCAAGATACAGCACCAATTGCATTGCAAACAATGAGTTAATAAGTCTGGAAGTAAACAATTCCATATCATCTTCTAACTCAGTTTTTTTGATATACTTTGAAAGAAACTTTTTAATATCTGCTTTAATTTCATCTGTCTTCATTTTTTAATCACCTTTCTTTAGAATTCTGTATGATAATTATAAAATCCCTGCCCATTTTTTCGGCCATACAAACCCGCATCAACCATCTTTTTCAGCAGTGGACAGGGTCTATATTTACTATCATTGAAATTGTCGTATAGAACGTCAAGTGAATACAAGATCGTATCAAGACCAATTAAATCAGCTGTTTCAAGGGGGCCCATTTTGTGCTCAAAGCAAGATTTAAAAATTTGGTCCACATCTTCAGCAGGCGCAACATTTTCTTGAATTAAGAAAATTGCTTCGTTGATTGTTAACATCAGAACGCGATTGGAGACAAACCCGGGTGAATCATTAACAACAACACATTCTTTGCCCATAGTAGACAAAAGCGTTTTCGTTTTTTCAATAGTTTCTTCTGATGTATGATAACCACGAATGACTTCTGCCATTGTCTTTACAGGTACTGGATTCATAAAATGAATGCCGATTACATTTTCTGCTCGTTTTGTTGCAGAAGCAATTTTAGTTATTGGAATGGCTGATGTATTGGCGGCAAATATGCAATCTTTCTGGCAAATGGAATCAATCTTTGAATAAACATCTTTTTTGATGTTCCATTTTTCAACAACATTTTCAATAACAAAATCTACATGTTCAAGCAGGTTAATATCTGTGCTAAACGTAATATGATCAAGAATCACCTGGGGATCATCTACTTTGTCTTTTTTCCCAAACATCCGCTGAAATCTAAGATTATTGATTATTTCCTGCTTTGTTTTGGCTAAAATTTCATCAGATATGTCGATCAAAATGACATTTTGATGCGATTGTGCAAGGTTTTGTGCAACGCCACTGCCCATGACACCGGCACCGATTACGCCTATGTTCATAATTTCCTCCTGTTTTTATAATAAATCAATATCGTTAACTAAATTAAACCCTCTATCTCTTCCAAAAAATCCGCCGCAGACTGTACGTCTATTCTTGTTTCGTTATTTTTCTGATCAGGGATAGATGATGTTTCAAGCTGTAATATATCTGTTAGTAAGTAATCTACGACCATCTCCAATGATGGATAATCAAAAAATATTGAGACAGGCAATATATTATTAATTGTTTTGTTTAAGCTGTTTCGCAGTTCAACTGCCATCAAAGAATCAAAATCTTGTTCCATTAATGGTTGATCAACACTGATTTCATATCCTGCGATCTCATTTGCCAGATCTTGAAGCAATAAAAGCATCATACTTTTTCTTTGTTCAGGTGATGCATTCTTTAATTGATGAATAAATCCATTTTGATCCTTTGACTTGAGATGCTCTTTTGAATGTACAAAATGGGAAAAAAATCCAAGATGTTCAATGGCAAATTTATTTACAAAGATATTCAAATCGCAGTTCATAATGCCAACTTGCGCCCTGTTGTCCAAAAGCACCTGTTTCAATGCTTCAAGCCCTGTTTCAGGGGGAATAAGCTGGAATCCCTGATTAAATATTTTATCCTTAATATCTTTATCCAATGCAGCCATGCCAGCATCCCAGGGCCCCCAGTTTATACTTGTTGAAGGCAAACCTTTTGATTTTCTGAAATATGCCAGACCATCCATAAATATATTGGCCGCTGCATAATTTATCTGGCCCTTGTTTCCTGTTAAGGCGGCTGCCGATGAAAACATGACAAAAAAATCAAGGGGCATGTTTTGAGTGAGTTGATGAAGATTCCAGGAACCATGAATTTTTGCACGCATAACATTGCTTAATCGCAGCCAATTTTGCTGACCCACAATGCCATCATCCAAAATTCCTGCTGCATGAATAATTCCTTTAATCCGCGGCATATCATTACGAATTTTATTAAAAAGCATGAATAGTTTAGATTGATCTGATACGTCAATCTGTGCTTCCAAAATCTGGATGCCTTGATTTTTTAGATCGTTAACAAGGTGATCGTCATGAATGTTTCTTCCAATTAAAACAAGATGTTTACATCCTGATTCAACAAGCCATCTGGCTGCAAGCAAACCAAGGTCACCAAACCCACCTGTAATCAAATACGTTGCATCGGATTTAATCGAAATTTCTATTTTATTGGCATTCATTTTATAAGGTTTCAGGCGAGGCACATAAACTGTTCCATTTTGGTCAAAAGAAATCTGATCGTCTTGTGATCTGTTTACTGTTTCATGTATGAGCGTATCCATACAAGCTGTTGAAATTGTATTTTCAAGATCAAAGCAACCTCCCCATAGTTCAGGATGTTCCAATGCGATTACACGACCCATGCCCCATAAAACCCTTTGACACGCATTTATTGGAGAACTTGAATAACTTCTTTCACAGGCATGGCGGGTGATAATCCATAAATTTGGCATATGCTGCCATTTATAATTTATTATGGTTTGTGTCAGGTGAAGTAAACTTCCACAGCAATTTTTAAGATCATTTTCAATAGATGTAATCGTCGTATCATCCGATAATTCAGCGTCTAATCCCCATAAAAATAAAATATTGTAAAATGTATCCTGAATCATACGATCAAATAAACAGGCAAAATCCTCTGAAAACAAAGGGTTGACAACAAATTCATGTTTATTTTTTTGATTAAAGGATCTTCCTTTAACAACTTGAATACAATCAATATTTTTATTTCTTAAATAATCTGCCAGTTGGCCGCCTGTGCCACTGTTATCAGAAAAAATTAGATAAGGCGGAATTGATGTATCAATATCCTGGATTTTTCGGGCTTGTTTTTTATCCCATTCAACAGAATAAAATAAATGATCAAGATTGTTTTTTCTTTTAAACAAAGTATTTTTGTCTGTTTCCTTAACAACAAAGCGCTTGATTTCAAATAAAAGTTGGCCATGCGTATTCCAACCAATAATATCTGATTCTAAAAAATCCTTGTAAGATCTTGACGTTGCATATGTCAGGATAATATCGGTAAAATTGTCATTAAATAATTTAAAATTGAATAAATTCACAGGAATAAAAATTTTATGATTATTGACAATGATATCTAATGTTTCAATAGCGGAAAGCATTGCAGATTGTAATATTGAATCAATCAGGCCTGGATGAATGTTATCAGACGAAAATTTATCAGCCTCAGGGAATAATTTTAACTCACATATAGCCTCATTTTCTCCACACCATGCCTGTTCAATGCATTGAAAATGTTTACCCAGTTGATAACCTGCACTGGCAAATCTTTTATGGAACGTAATTCCTGTGACATGTTTTTGACATCTTTGCTTGACAATATCTGGTAACAGGTCCACATATTCATCAGAAACACTCAAATTCTTATCTGTAATAACTTTTCCTTCACAATGCACGATCCACTCATTATCTGGATTTTCACTACTGACTATTGTAAAAGGTTTGTTTTTTTGCGTAATCTTTTCTAAAATAATTTGCACATTTCGTTTTCGATTATTATTCACAATGAGCGGATTGATAAAAGTCATATCTTGAATATTGCACTGATGTGTATAAAAAGCTGTACTTACAGAAGATAAAACCATTGCAATATGAGCGGCAGCAGGTGATATTTTTTGGTCATAAATAATATGTTCTTTAAGAAATTCGGGTTGATCGGCAGTGAAAAGAGAATCAAATATAATGGTGTCATCAAGTGCAGGCGAGATCATTTTTTTGCCAATTAAGGGATGATAATTTTGCGATAATTCTTGTCTGGTTTCTTTTGTAATTGTTTTTATTTCATATTGTTTTCGTTGAAAGGGATAATTGGGCAGAACAACCTTATGTCGTTGGTATGATGCGTCATATATTTGCCAGTTAACTTCTTGTGGATTATTGATAACAATAGATTTATTTTTGATATGATTTGAGAGCTTTTCTTTGATCTCCTTTTTTGATTTACCATGAACACGAAAACAGCAATTAAAATGATCTCTTCCTGTATTTGCAGTATAACATATATTTTCAATATGTTCCTTCGTTGTATCAAGATACTTTTCATAACGCTCTGCCAAAGCATAAAGGGCCTTTTCAGTTAGCGCTGAAAGTGTAAGTATATGATTTTTTTGTTCAATATTTGATTTATTTTCTCTTAAAGCGGGGGATTCTTCTATTATAATATGTGCATTGGTACCACTGAATCCAAATGAACTAATTCCAGCCAGTCGCGGTGTTTGAGTTCTTGGCCAATGAATGTTTTCTATTGGTATCTTAATGGGAAATTTGTTCCAGGAAATATAGGGATTGGGTTCATTGAAATTAATCTGATTAGGAATATATTCATGATTCAGACATAAAATCGTTTTGATAAGACTCGAAATACCTGCTGCACCTTCAAGATGGCCGATATTTGCTTTTACCGAACCAATGATAAGCGGATTATCTTGATTTCGGCCATAGGAATAAACTTCACCCAACGCATTAATTTCAATGGGATCTCCCAGTGAAGTTCCAGTGCCATGGGCTTCAACATAGCTGATTTCGTGCGGTAAAATATTGGCATTATTCAATGCATCCCGAATAACCTGCTGCTGAGCAATTCCATTTGGCGCAGTAAAACTGCTGCTCGCACCATCGTGATTAACAGATGTTCCTTTAATAACTGCAAGAATGTTATCTCCATCTGATAAGGCATCAGACAACTTCTTTAAAATAACAGCACCGCAGCCCTCGCCTCTTGCATACCCATTGGCCGAAGCATCAAACGTTTTACATAAGCCATCAGGAGATAGTGCCCCCAAGTTTGAAAAATAAAGAAACAAATGCGGCGTAAGTAAGAGATTGACACCAGCAACCAAAGCAATTTCTGCTTTGTTATTTTGAATTGCCTGACAGGCAAGGTCAATCGCCACTAAAGATGAAGAACATGCGGTATCTATGGCCAAACTCGGCCCATGTAAATTCATAAAATAGGACAACCTGCCTGCAGCACAGCTATACATAGAACCCGAGCCGCTGTATTGATTCATATGATTTAGATTTTGACTATCAAACACCCAGGATTGATAATCAAAAGTACAGATACCAACATACACGCCAACTTGTTTATCTGTTAAATGGTTAACAGCAATTCCTGCATTTTCAAAAGCCTGCCATGCGGTTTCCAATAAGAGACGCTGCTGAGGGTCTAATGTTTCTACTTCTTTTGGAGATATTTTAAAAAAGCCCGCATCAAAATCCGAAACTGATTTGTCGGATATAAAATTTGCCCATCTTGTAACTGTTTCCCCCAATTGATTAGAATATTGATCAATATCCCATCGGGAACGCGGTATTTCTTTTCTTCCATTTCTGTTATTGATCAACAAATTCCAAAACAAATCAGGACTGTCTGCCCCACCTGGAAAGCAACAGCTCATTCCAACAACTGCTATCTGAGTGTTTTGTTTCTGGTTCTGAGATCTGCTTGTTGAATCATGATTGATAGGTTCCAAATTTCGGCACAACGCATTTTGTATTTTAGAATTTAAATAATTGGATAACAATTCCACATTGGGATAATTAAACAACACTGTAACAGGCATAGATATATGCAATTCTTTTGTTAAGGCTTTAATCAGATGAACAGCCATCAGTGATGTCAACCCCATTGCTAAAAATCCAGTTTGATTATCTTTGGGGATTATTTGGCCGCTGGAAATTTTTTCAATGGATTTTATAATAAGATCTGCTAGAATTTGCTGACGTTCTTGTGATGCAACATTGATTAACGCCTTTATCGCAACAGGTCTATCGTTGTCTTTCAAGGTCTTGATAAGTGATTTGGCAGTATTTTGATCGTCAGTATTCATCAGATCCCAATGTATTTTAAATCCTGCATGATCCAGAACTGCCATTGATGCTAATAATGATTTTTTCTCATTTTCATCACGTCTTAACGTATCAACAATGATATAATTTTTAATGTTATATTCGTGAAAGCATTCATGTATGGATGCGGAAAGAACAGGATGAGGGCTTATTTCTATAAATAAACGATAACCATCATGTATCATCGCACGAATCGCCTGAGCAAATAAGACCTTTTCTCTAATGTGTTTTGTCCAGTAATCAGCATCAAAATCATGATCTGTATGCATTGCCCCGCGATAGGATGAATAAACAGGTATGGCTGCTGGATTTACTTGTATTGATGTCAGAGATTGCCTGCATTTGTCCATGTAAGGTTCTATGAAATGACTATGAAAAGGGATATCTATTTTAAGCAAGCGGCAAAATATATTCTTTTTTTCAAATATGACAATAAGTTGTTTAAGTATATCTTCATCACCTGTTAAAACTGTCGCATTTGGACTATTGACAGCAGCGACACTAATGTTATTAAAATATTGATTTAAGTAATCTTTTAGATCTTGCACAGGCAAAGCAATGTAGAGCATTTTACCTTTACCGATTACCTGTTGCATAATCAAATTATGCTGCCAAACTAAGAGAATGGCATCGTCTAAATTTAAAATCTCGGCACAATGTGCTGCTACAAGTTCTCCCCCACTGTGACCTATAAGCGCATCAGGTTTTATTCCCCATGTACGAAGTAAATCAAAAAGCGCGGCTTGAATAGCAAAGATACAGGGCTGAACGATTATTGATTGATGCATGCGGGAAACAGATTGATCTTTTGTAATTTCTTCAACAATGGACCAGTTTGCATATTGACTAAAAATTGTGTCACATGTCTCAATTTTTTGACGAAAAACAGGTTCATTTTTATATAATTCTGCCCCCATTGTTTTCCATTGAGAGCCAATTCCTGAAAATACAAAGGCAGTCTTTCCTAAAAATTTAAGTGATTTTTCTTTTGCTTCCATAAGATGTATCTCATTATATTTTTCTAGCTCTGATCAGCGAAAAATAACCATAAGCTGGTTCTATAGAAATTTCAGTGAAACCAGATTGTGTTAAAAGGTTTTCAAGTTCTTTGGCAGTAAATTGTTTGCCTTCTGTAAAAAGCAACATATTCATGGAATATGCAGCAGTTGCCAGTGGGGCATCTTTTGATTCATAAAGCAGCATTTCATGGAGAAAAATCTGCCCCCCAGGTCTGAGACTTTTAAAGCTGCGGCCAGCCAGATCAAGGCATGTTTCATTGTCCCAGTCATGAAAAATATCTGAAAAAAATACAGCATCATATTTTTCAGGCCACAAAGAGTTGAACATATCTGCCGGCATAGTCTGAATACGATCTTCAAGTCCATATTCAGCAATGTATTTTAAAGTAATTTCACATACAGGCGGTAAATCCATGACAGTAAATTTTATTTTTGGATTTTTCATAGCCAAAGCAATACAGAAACCGCCTGATCCACCGGCAACATCAAGAAATGTATTGATTCCTGACAGATCTAATTGTTGCGCAAGATGCATTGCAGCAGAAAAGGAATGGCTATGCATAAACTTTGTTCGCCACGCGGCTTCTTCAGGATCAAGTTTGGCGGATTCCCAATCATTGGCCAGATCAAATCTATTTTGGCGCAATTTATTTTTTCGTAAAACAAGTAATAATTCACGATAAAAAGGCAGCATCGTTCGACGCGTATTATGTAAAATTCCACCCCAATAATATGGACTATCGGGTAATAAAAAAGTATGGGAAACTTTTGAATTGATATATAATTTTTTATTATGCTCAACAAAACCAAGCCCGGCCAGCACCCCCAGAAGTGCCTCAGCACCCCGAGGTGCCAAATTAAGGCTTGTGGATATGTCTTTAATTGTAGATGGTTTTTTATCTAAATAGGAAAAGACCCCCAGCTCATCTGCCGCAGCAAGCGCTGGAAGATAATACATGGAACTATAAACATTCCATAAGGTTTGATCATCACATGATGGTGGATCAATTTGTTTAACATTTATATTTTCAGACGCAACATCCTCCTGACCCTCTCTAAGAAGCTTCAAAATATCAGATTTATTTTGTCTGATTTCGTGAAGTAAGTCAGGAGTGATAACATCTTTTGGGGCTCGATAACGAATCTGTTCGCCTTCAACCCACAATTTAACATTCAGCGTCAATAATTTATCTAACAGTTCATTTACAAACATAATCTCATCTTTCAAATAGGACTGCACTTAATTTCAATAGGACCTGCATTTAATATATATTTTCGCAGTTGATCTTAAGCCTGTAATATCGGAAACTTCAACAATTATACTATAATTTGAAGAACGAATATTTAAACTATCATACACTTTTAGTAAATTATTTTCAATATAAAAAAGTGAAAAATTTTGCTGGCTTACAATTTTATATTCCAAAGGGGATAATTCTGGGTATTGCGCAATAATTTTTCCAATGTTGCAATTATTGATATCGCCAAAAGCATCCCAAGGATATGGGGAAACGAGAAATTAAAATGATTCAAGAGCAAAGCTATCAGGCTAATTTTACCGACAAATTGTTAATTTCAGGTGCTCGCTGCAAAATATTTCCTTGATAACCTTGAATTCAGATTTTAATGTTTGATTTTCTTCTTTCAACAATTTAATCTCTTTATCTTTTTCAGCTTTAATTTCTTTAATGGCTTCAATAATATAGGCATTAAAGCTGTACCATCGCCATTTGATTGCAGCAATTGTCCATTTGTTCCAGGTGACAATGCGCCGCTTGAACCTGCAAGCTTTTCTGTTGTCACAGCACTACTGAGAAGTTCTTCTGAAGTGACTGCACTATTCGCTATTTTTGTGACTGTCACAGGTAAAGATTCATTCAGTCCACAGGCAATTATTTTGATTACCATATAGTTTGAAAGTCATAATGTGAATGTGTTTATTGGGTCTGCTGAACCCTAAAATTTCATAACGCCATGATCAGCGGCGAGGTACGAGTCATCTGGATCATTTTGTTAGCTCACTTTCTGATGAACGAATACCATATTTTTCTAAAATGGCATGATATATTCGTTTTTCTTTAATCCGTTTCAACGCCTGATTAAATCTATTGAGTAACTGAGCAGCAT
>Ga0272440_1003296_pt1 | contig 12131 bp, 7 predicted proteins | sample SSMMMBAug17_FD_192440 | JGI IMG/M metagenome (GOLD analysis project Ga0272440, IMG submission 192440) | Marine sediment archaeal communities from Little Sippewissett salt marsh, Falmouth, MA, United States - SSM-MMB-Aug17 | ecosystem: Environmental > Aquatic > Marine > Wetlands > Sediment ... | reverse complement strand
TGAGGGCGCTTTAGCGTCCTTTTCCCCATATGTAGCGTGGGGCTTTAGCCCCATGCGGACGTGGGTTTGCCGGAATTTAAATTTTTCAATGACAGTACCGACTTTTTGGGAATGCGCCCGCTAAGGAATGCTCTGAAAATAACTTCCCCATTATTGATATTGTTCGTTTTAAGGTAATTTTCCTGTAGAGACGTAGCATGCTACGTCTCTACACGACCTTATTCTTTTGTACGATCATGAAAAATGAGCATATTATTTTCCGAGCATTCCTAAGAAACTTGAGTAACGCTCATATAATCTTGTATAAAATATCTCATTTCAGAAAAGGAAATATTCAATGAAAAAAAAATTCAGATGATCAAAGTTTAGGTGAAGAAATAGCGAATAGTTGTTATGGCAATTAAACCAATGAGTACGATGTTGCCACATGGGTTTATTGTATGGATTGTCATAGGAGGTCTTTCTTACACTATTGGTATTATATTCTTTGCTGTTGATAAAATTCCATATAATCATGTTATCTGGCATTTATTTGTTATTGGTAGAAGTATTTCCCATTTTTTTGGCATGCTTTTCTATCTGATCTGATGACTTTATGGGTGCGGTCAAACCTTGAACTGGCATTTGTTATGGAATGGTTATTGCATATTTTCTCTCGCACTCCTGGGTGAGTGGCCAGGAAAATGGATGATTATAACCTACTTTTTCCTATCAAATCAATATATCCTTGCAATTTATTCAATTCGTGTTAATATAAAATTGTAAAATAAAATGAATGTTTACGTTAATAATTCATATATTTGGCATTTATCTTGCTTGATTTTTTTTTAATTTTTTTACGTCTTTCAAGCCGTTGGGATTGATATTATGTTAGAAACAACTCAAAAAAAACAGTGGTTATATCTTGTGGTATTAACTGCGTGGTTAACAATTACAGGCATATCCAGTGCCTATGAAATTGAATTGAACAAACAGGGTAGAAGCTATGCCTTGTTAATTGGTATCAATCAATATACAAACTATCCAGACCTGCAAACACCTGAGAAAAATGTTGAAACTCTGGCAAAAATCCTGATTCAACAATATGATTTTCAGAGTGATACAGTAATTAAAATTACAGACAAAAAATCCCCCACGTATACTGTAATTGAAAAACAATTGATAGATTTGGGGCAACGTCTTACTGAAAAAGATCAGTTGTTAATTTATTTTTCAGGGCATTGCCAAATAGATGATACAGGTGAAACCTATTGGCTTCCCGCAGATAGCGACGCCTCTCAAAAGAACTGGTTCAGCCATAAATATTTGATACAGACCCTGATCCAAAAAAATTTGAACAATGTCCGACATATTGTCATTATCACTGAAAGTTATTTTTCCAGTCGTTTGTTTCAAGAACAGGAAACACCTCCCTTTGTGTCTCAGACGTTATATAAAGATTGGCTGAATAAAAAATCCTATCTCAAATCGCGTGAAATTTTTATATTGAATGATCGGTATTGGGATAATAACAAAAAGACCAAAGATTTAGGCTTGTTTGCATATTACTTGATCCAGGCACTCAAGAATGTGGAAAAACGTCGGGTCGCATTTTCTGATGCTCTTTTGAATTCAGATTTGATTCATGGCCCTATCAGAAACCTGACAGGTGTTGATGTTTCATATGGGCGTTTAAAAAATGTCAATGATCAAGATGGGCAGTTTGTTCTGGAAAAAGCCAAACGTCTGTCAAAAGTCAATATCGCTTCGTGTCAGACCAACCCAAAAATTGGCTATTCAGGCGATTTATTTCTTATCTCCTGCGAAACGACAGGGCCCGCATCAAGGGCATCAATCAAAATGAATGGGCGATTGTATCAAATGACCGGACTTGACAAAATTTGGAAATTCCAGACTCATATTAATAATACAGGTAGAACACTTTATCATGTAACATCCTGGAATAATGAAAATGTCAAAGGGGACCAATATAAAGGATTTCTTGAAGCTGTCATGCCCACACCATTGGTATGTAATGTAATTTCATCACGCGTTTCGCCTTCAAAAGGACTTCTGGGTAAAACATTTCACTTTTATGCAAAAACAGATCTGCCCACTGACCATGTAGATATCTATCTGAATGGCCAAAAATATGCCATGCATGGACAACTTCAAAATTGGTCATTCAGTAAACAAATAGACGCCATTGGGAAATCTTACTACAAAATGGTAACATCCAATAAATCCGGTGTAATTGGGCAAATACAGCAGGGATTCATTGAAACCAGTGTACCGCCTGTGAATGTATCCAGTTCCAGAGTGAAGCCTGAGTATGGTTATGTTGGCGATGAATTTATTTTTACATGTGTTACTGATAGAACTGCAAAAGAAGTTTTTATTGAAATAAATGATGAAACATACGCCATGAGAGGCAGTTTACGAGATTGGATTTTTAAAATTCAACTTAATAAACCCGGTCTTATTGAATATGATATTGTTGCCCTGAATGAATTGAAAGAAAAAGGAGACAGGAAATCTGGCAACTTTTCAATATCCAGAAAACCGCTGGAAATTCCTGATGTTTCAAAAATTTCGGTATTGCCTCAAACGATTTATAAAGGAGAAGCCTTTCTCATTTTCGCACAGACCAGCTCCCCCGCGCGTATGGTTTACATTGATGTGAATACAAAAAATGATATTTTTAAAGGTAAAGGAACAGAATGGTTTTACACGACCAGAGTTCATAAATCTCAGAACGTTCATTTTCGTATTGTTGCAAAAAATTATCGAGGCATGCAAGGATTGGCCCAGGACCAAATGGTGAATATCAGAGAAATCCCCTTGGATACCATCAAAATTATTCACACTGAAATTTCTCCCAAAAACTGTGATGTTGGTTCTGATGTTTTTTTTCATGTGCTGACAGATAAACCCGCAAAGATGGTCAATTTAATCATAAATAATGATCAAATCCCCATGAATGGGCAGGGGCGCGAATGGCAACTGACCCAGTCAATCGATATCATGGGGCTTTTGTATTTTGCAATTATTCCCATTAATGAAAGAAATATTAAAGGCTTATCATATATCGATCACATTGAGGTTGCTCCAGGAAATCCAGAAGTCAAATGGATTCGTACCTCACCAGAAATCCCATCACCCAATGAACCAGTAACGATCCATGCACACACTGACAAACCCTCAAAAAGAATGATTCTGCAAATGAATGACATTTCTTATCCAATGAATACTGCCTATCGGGACTTTTATTTCAAGCATGTATTTACCGAGCCCAAAACATATCATTTCACAGTTTTGCCATACAATTTGAGAGACACGCCAGGAAAGCCATCAAAAGGACGTGTGAAAGTGGTTGCGCCTACAGTACCTGTACCTGGTCTTGTATCTTTAAATATTACGCCCATGGAAACCGGGTTCTTTTTAAATGAGGCACTTTTGTTTGCAGCTATCACTGATGCGCCGGCAAAACGTACAGTCCTGGTTCTAAATGAAACCTCCATCGAAATGAATGGTATCAACACTGTCTGGCATAAAAATCGTGTTAATGATAAACTTGGAATGAATACCTATAAAATTACGTCATATAATGAAAACAATCAGTCTGGTAAAACAATATCCGGGCAGTTTCAAGTGTATCAAAAGAAAGAAAAGGCTGTGAACATTACACAAGTTGATGTTATGCCTAAGCAGGGCAAATCAGGAGATTTATTCAATTTTACAGCAACAACAGACCAGAAAGCACATGATGTCAAACTAGTTATCGAAGGTACCACCTATGAAATGTCTGGTAAAGATACCCGATGGCATACGCAGCTCAATGGTTATAAAATTGGTGACAATCCTTTTTATGCCATCGCATTTAATCAAACTGGACTTTCGGGTATGATTCAAACTGGCGTCTTTTCAATCAATGAACCCGCAACGATATCAAAACCAATCGTAATAAATGCGCCCAGTATTACGTTACTTCCACCAAATGAACGATTTGTTGATCATGGTAATGGCACGATCACAGATAAAAGCACGCTATTGATGTGGACAAAAGCACCAAAAACCATGCCGGAAACATATGACAATGCAGTCAATTATTGTCGAACACTCAATATTGATGACTTGTGCTGTTGGCGACTGCCAACAATTGAGGAATGGAAACAGATCATAGATAACTCTCAGCAAAATCCTGCTTTACCCCTTGGGCATCCTTTTCAGTCGATCCATACAAGTTTTGGGTATTGGTCAAAAACATCCCATCGTTTTGGCCCGAAATATATGTATCAAATGAAATTGTGGTATGGCAAATCGGGCTATATGAATAAATCACAGCGGGCTCTTGTATGGCCTGTTCGATATGCTGGATTTGATTAAATTGAAAACGACAAAACTGGCCACACAACTCATATTGTCTTTTTTTATTGCAATGGTTGTCCCTATGACCATTGCAACAATTTTCTCCATTGTTTATTTTAGTAATGAAATCAGAAATCATGCCATGCAAAAAATGCGTTGTGAAGGTCAAATGGAAAACTTGATCTATGAAAATGCATTGAAAGATCTTCAACAACTGGCTAAAATCTATGCGAGAAAAAGGGGTATATCTTTATTGTTTTCAGATACCCCCAATTCATTGATACAGAAAACTTTATTCAAATGCATACGATCAGATAATATTGACATGTTGACGCTCGTTGATATGTCTCGAAAAGTTTTACAGCGTGTGCACTATCCAGAATATTCAGGTGATACCCTTGCGGACACACCTTTTCTTGTGAACGCACTGTCTGGAAAAACAAGTGTGGCAATAGATACATTTTCCATGTACCAGATGCGTCAGGAAGGTTTTCATTTCCCCGATTATAAGGCACAGGCAAATATATTATTGATTACTGCTGCTACGCCAGTTTATGATCATAATAATGAAAAGTGTATCGGTATTCTTATCGTTCGAAAAAAACTTGTGCCTGGAAGTGATTTGATGCAATCCATAGGTCAGCAGTTGCGTATCAATACTGCTTTATATTATGGTGTATCTTATATGGGCGCTGTTTTAGCTGGTGATGAAAACAATTTCAATCCAGTGCCTGAAAAGATATTAAAAAAAGCCCTGACAAATAACAAACCAACATTTCATGCAAATTTTATTCAAGATGGCTATCTTGATCTGTGTATACCTGTCACAAATTTTTATCATCAACCTGTAGGACTGATTGTTATTCAACGCAGTGCCCATACATATGTTCGGGCCCAGCATATTGCCATGTTGACACATGTTTCTATTTTATGCCTGGCAATATTATTGGGATTCATTTTTCGAAAACATATTGAACGTCGCATTTTAATACCCCTCAATCAAGTTCGAAATGGTGCAAAACAAATTCGCAATGGCGACTACAAACATCGACTGTCTGTCAAAGGAATTGAAGAGATTGAACATCTGGCTCTGGCATTTAATGAAATGACCATTGAACTTCAGGACAAACAGGATTTCTTGACCCGCACAGAAAAAAAATTTCGGGGCATTTTTGAAAATGCAGTTGAAGGCATATTCCAAATGATGCCTGATGGTCGTTTTTTAGATGTCAATCCGGCAATGGCACGAATTTTGGGCCATGCATCTCAGGCAGAATTGTTGGCTGAAATTACCGATATGGCCACACAAACCTTTGTTCAGCCTGATGATTTATCTAAATTTCGACAAATTCTGGCAGAAGAATTGCAAGTCATTGATTTTGAAACACAATTGTATCAAAAATCAGGTCTCAAAATTTGGGGATCAATCAGTGCGCGTGCCGTGTTTGATACTGAAGGCGAAGTGTTGATCAAAGGGGATTTATTGTATTATGAAGGGACATTACTGGATATCAGCAATCGAAAAGAACGTGAACGTGCCGAACAGGATCGTAATGCGGCCGAATTGGCCAATCGGGCCAAAACTGACTTTCTTGCACGCATGAGCCATGAAATTCGTACGCCAATGAATGCCATATTGGGAATGGCGGAAATGCTCCAAAAGAGCCCGCTTTCCCCTGAGCAAAAACGATATGTCGATTTATTCAATTCATCAGGTAAGCTGTTGTTAAGTATTATCAATGATATTCTGGATTTTTCAAAAATTGAAGCAAACCAACTCTCCATTGAATCTATTGAATTCGATCTTATTGAAGTCATTGAAAATATTGGTAAGACTTTATCATTCAAGGCGCATGAAAAGGCACTGGAATTGATCATACACATTGATCCGGATGTCCCCCGATATGTTATCGGTGATCCAGTTCGTGTGCAACAAATTTTGATGAATTTAACCGGTAATGCAATCAAATTCACAGAAAAAGGAGAGGTTGTTTTAAAAGTTACGACAGATCATAAACAAATGAATTCATATAGATTTTCAGTTGAAGATACCGGAATTGGCATTGATCAATCTTTTCATAACACGATCTTTGAAAGTTTTTCTCAGGCAGATACCTCAATTACAAGGCATTATGGCGGCACGGGTCTGGGGCTGGCAATCAGCAAAAAGCTGGTGGAACTGATGAAAGGTAAGCTTTGGTTTTATAGCGAACTAAATCAGGGGACATCCTTTTATTTTACATTGACCTTAGAATCTGTTGACAGGGAGGATCCACCCACCCGGATGCTTCAAAAATTTGTGGGTAAAAATATTTTTATCATTGAGAATAAAATTCGCAGTGCAAAGGCATTGGAAGCACGTTTAAAATATTGGCATATGCATGTAAACTGTTTTGACAACGCACAAGATGCCTTAAAATGCATTGATACAACCGACGAAACTTCGAAACCTGATATTGTTTTTATCAATCAACGCTTACCTGATGAAGATCCATTTGCATTAAAAGATCAGATAATGCGGGAATTATCTACAAAGCCATTGTTTATAATCCTGTTTTCTTCTGAAAATGAAATCATTAAAAAGGAAAAAGCCAAACAAAGCGGTTTTGATGCTTTTCTGAACAAGCCAATCATGATTGCTGATCTCGACAGAGCGGTTGATATTTCATCGCGAGATAAGCATCCTGAAATGCACACAAAACGTTCCAATAATAAAATTTCACTGAACTGTGAGACGCCATTGAATATACTTGTTGTCGATGACCATCTTTCAAATCGAAAAGTTATTGAAATGTTTTTGAAAAATGATCCAGTGATTCTTGATTTCGCAACTAATGGACAGGAAGCTGTTGAAAAGTTTTTGGCCAGATCATATGATTTGATTTTTATGGATATGGAGATGCCAATTTTGAATGGCATCAAGGCAACACAGCGGATTCGTCATATTGAAAATGAAAAGGGGAAAGAAAAGTCCATTCCCATTATATTTCTTACAGCTCATGCCCTGGATGAGCATAAAAAACAATGCTTTGATGCGGGGGGCACAGCCTGTTTAACCAAGCCTGTCAAATATCAAAAACTGATTGAAACGATTCAGGAATATAGTGTATCCACCCCCAATATTGTTAACAACCTTTTAGATCTGGATGATAAAGATACGTTGGAAATTGACAATGACATGGATATTTTTGCTTCGGATGAAAATGATATTTTGAATACAGACAACGATTTCGATATGCCAGACTTTTCAGACATCGACGTTCAGAGCAGCATGGAAGAATTACTTCCTTTTTTCATTGAATCCACACAACAAGATCTTGCGCAGATAAAAACAGCTATGGAAGTCAGTGATTTTGAAACAGTTCGTCGTGTGGGACATAGTTTAAAAGGGTCGTCAGGTGCCTATGGCCAGGATCACATTGGCAAAATTGGCGCATTGATAGAATCGGCTGCTTTAATTGAAGACAGGCCGGAAATAAATGATCGAGTGGCTGATTTAGAAGCATCTTTAAATCATTTGATTCAATCAAAATAAGAATAATTTTGGAGGTAAGAATGAAAGAAAAAGTCGATTTGATTATTTCAATAGATAAATATGAATCCATGCATTTTTTTAAACGCAATCTATCTCCTTCAGTGTTTAGAATGCAGTTTTCCCAAAACAATATTCAATTTGACAAGCTATACACCAATCGACGACCCGATGCGCTGATTATTAATTATGAAGTGCAATCGCGTTATATCAGCCAGTTGGCAGGGACTGTCCGAAATATCCAGAATGATGATATGACCAAGCTTGTCGTTGTTTATGCCACTGAGAAAAAAATTGAAAAATTGCCCGATAGTTATGGTATTCAACTGTATCTTCATAAACAACTCAAGCCTGAAAAATTTCAACGTCGTCTTTTATCTTGTTTTCATTTAAATGAATTAATAGATAAAATTGTAGGTTCCAAAAGAAATGAGGATGATAAGCTCAAGCTTTTAATTGCTGAAGATGATGAAAAAACGATTAAACTGTATGAAAAGTTTTTGTCTGGCATTGCTTTTCAAACAAAAATTGTCAAGGATGGCACCGATGCATTGATAACTTATGATCAGTGGCGACCCGATATAATTCTGCTTGATATTTTATTACCAACAATGCCCGGACTCGAAGTGTTAAAAGAAATCCGCGACGTGAGAAAAGATAAACACCCTGCTGTTATCATGGCAACATCCCAAGGCAATCAAGAGACAGTCAAAACATGTATTCATCATGGTATTCAAGGATATATTCTAAAGCCTCTGGATGTTGCGCGTTTAAATCGGAATATCTTAGACAATTATGTCATGCATTGGATTGCAAAACAGGCCAATACTGATGAAAAAAAGGTAAGCAAAAATACATCCTCAGCCACGAAATCAAAAGAAATTTCAAAAACAGCCAGTAAGATTAAACTGTTGCTTATTGATGATGACCCCAAAATTATTCAGCTTTACCAAAAATTTCTATCCCCAAAAGCATATGACATTAAAACCGCTGCAAATATTCAGGATGGTTTAGAGTGTTATCAAACATGGTCGCCTGACATGATTGTTCTCGATATTATATTTCCTGAAATGTCTGGGATCAAATTATTGAAAGAAATCCGGGAAAATGCAAAAGATGTATCGACAACCATTGTTATGGCCACAGTCCAAAAGAAGGATTCTGTAATTAAAGAGTGCTTGCAATATAACATTCAAGGGTATTTATTGAAGCCTTTTGATGTTAATAATTTGAATCAGACGTTGTTTAAGTGTCATCAAAAGAATCAGAATCGAAAGATTAAACACACACAATGAAACGTAAATATTTTTATGCTTGACAATATGACAAATATATGAATATTACTTAAGCCATTCAATCAATAACTGTTAAAGTTTAAACAACAATAATAATAATGCAAATGCAAAAACAATATACGCTAATATCTACATGGCACATTCTATAACAATACAATTTAAAATGCTTCTTAAATGGCTAATTTTATTTACATTTATCTCAAGTATCTGTTGCGCAAACGACAATTGGAAACTGGTAAAACAAAATACAGATGAAGATATTATGATATATTATTCTCACATGGAAAATGGCATGATCAAATTTAAAGGCGTGACGCAAGTGAAAAGTTCGCTTAATTCTTTTATTGCATTAATCAATGATCTGGATAATATTCCTAATTGGGTAAGCAGTGTTCGAAAAGTAATAATATTAAAAAAAAATAGCCAGATGGATGGATATATCTATACAATCAATAAAATGCCATGGCCATTAAGAGATAGAGATTCAATTGTTTACAGTCGTATCGCGCAGGATCCAAAAACGAATATTATTACAATAAGTGGTCAGTCTGAACCCAAATTCATACCGCCCAATAATAACTATGTGCGTGTCCAAGAAATTGAATCTTTTTGGAAAATAACGCCATTGCCCAATAAACATGCCAGGGTTGAATTTCAAGGATTTGCCGATCCGGGCGGAAATATTTCATCTGTTGTTTTTCAATGGTTATACAAGTTTTTTTTGTGGCGGCTCCCTTATTATACATTGAAAAACATGAAACAAATGATTCAACGTTCCAAATATCAACAACAAAAATTTGAATATATTCATGAAGGTGGCAATGTTAATTCATCATCTTAAGATATTGTTCTTTGCTTGGATCATTGCACTTATGGTTGCTGCACAACCTGCAAGCTTTGCAAAAACGACAACGCTTGTACAACAATTCTTGCAAAGTTATAAGAAAATTGAGACTATTTCTTGTGAAATTCAAAAAACAACAAAAGGTGCCAGTACAGTCCGCATGTTAAGTCGAGTTGTTTACAAACGACCAAATTTCATAAATGTTGAAAATATTTCTCCTGCAAGCCGACGAATTATTGTCGATGGAAAAAAACTGTATTATTATCAAAAGAATGCAGCAAAAGGTTTCTCTAGACCCATTGGCGCATTGAATGAAACATGGATGGCTTCTGTAAAAAATATTCCTGGAACACCTGTCGCGCATTTACTTAAAATGAAAGATATCCCTGAAAATAAACTTCCTGGGAACAAAGACTTTGCCATTCGCGTTGCGTATCAGACAGATACGTCCTTTGTTGTAATTTCATGCAACACGCCTTATCGTTTAGAGCTTATCGAATTTTTTAAAGATAGCGGGATGAAAAATAAATTCGCTGAGTACAAATACAGCAAATTTTATGAAAAAGATGGCGCGTGTTCGATTCCTTGCTTGCATGAAGCTTTTATGAACATGCCTGATGGCACTAAAATTATTGAAAAAAGATACATTCATAATCTAAAAGTCAATACACCGGTAAATGATCATTTTTTCAATCCAGACCTGTTTTTTAAGAATGTTGAATTTGTTGATGATTTTTCAAAAACATATCACTATTAGGATGCAGTTTTCTAATAGTTGGTTTGATTTTTTTGTACAGGTTTATTATTTAAATCAACTTTAATTATCTATGGAGGTTTTAATGAAAACAAACTTAAAAAAATGTACAGTATTTCTGATTGTTTTTTTATTAATTTTTACGCTGGTGCCAATGACATCCGATGCGAAAGTAAGTAAAAAAAATCCAGGTGGCTTAAGTGCTTTTTTTATTGGCTGTTGTTTCGGGTTACGTGAAGGACTTGAGTATAATGAAGGTGCTACATTGCATTGGCGGGAAATTGCGCCCATTATTCCTTATGTGGGGCTGATCTTTTCTATTTGGAATGGCCTTGAATGCTATGATGGTACAACCGCACACGAGTGGGCAGAACAAAATGGGGCAAACTGGTATTAAATTTATTCGTTATAAAAAGGGTGGTCTAATTTTTATGGCCACCATTTTTATAATGATTGGTTTATTGTCAAACAGTGTTCAAGCAGAAATTAACAATTTGCTTGAACTTGCGATTTCCCTGTTTGAAGAAAACAACTTTCAAACATGTCGAATAGAATGCCTTCGAATCTTATCTGACAACCCATTAAATAAACGTGCGCAATTTTTTTTAGCGTTATCAGAGCGACGTATAGGGATTGATAGTACTGAAACCTTGACAAATCTTTGCCTGGATGACACGAGCCCGCTCCAGATTAAAGATATGGCGTGTTATGAATTATCCAGAGCCTATATTGACAAAAAAAAATTTCGCCAGGCATTTGATCTTTTAGTACAATTATTCATGAATACAAAATTACCATTATTGTTTGTTCGTTCCAGTTGTTCACTATCACATCTTTTTGATCATGATGAGCAGCTTGCCGCCAATAATCCAGAATTGTATTCTCAGGTTGATAGCTGTTTTTCACTGTGGTCAGACGAAATTATTGAAGAGACAAGCCTGATAGCACAACAAAACAGTGTATCATGGTCTGGCCTTCCTGCACAGTGGGTGATACGATTTTATCAAACACAAATAGGGCCTGCCATAGGCCAACGTTGTTCTTTGCATCCTTCATGTTCTCGGTATGCGCAACAGGCGTTAACAAAATTTGGTATTTTGGGCATCGGGTTTATTGGTGACCGCATGATTCGTGAGCCTGATGTCGTTGCTCAAAAATTAAAACCTGTGATCATTGAAGGTCGTGTTAAATATCTCGATCCTCTTGAGGATCATGACTTTATTAATAACTATCAATTATCTACACAATGAAAACAAAACTGACTTTAATAGTTGTCATATTTTTTTGCATTGCTATTGATTCAAATGCAGATCAATTATCAATAACTCGCCAAATGGCACTGATATTAGCCAATGAGAA
>Ga0272440_1003295_pt1 | contig 12137 bp, 7 predicted proteins | sample SSMMMBAug17_FD_192440 | JGI IMG/M metagenome (GOLD analysis project Ga0272440, IMG submission 192440) | Marine sediment archaeal communities from Little Sippewissett salt marsh, Falmouth, MA, United States - SSM-MMB-Aug17 | ecosystem: Environmental > Aquatic > Marine > Wetlands > Sediment ... | reverse complement strand
AGGATGCCGAGACAAAGGCAGCACTGGCTCTTCATCGAGCGATGAAGGCAGAGAGCAAAGAACGAAACACCCTACAAAAGGTAAAAGACTTTTTCAAAATCATGACCGAGGTTAGCTTCGAACCAGGGTCTAATGCTTTTGTTATCAGGGGGTTAATCGATAAGCCCGATGGGAAAGTATTAGGATGCTGCCGGATGGTATCTCTGGATGACCTTTGGGCGATCAGAGCACCCATCGAAGAGGTACTCGCCAGTGAACTTCAAAGAGCTGCTCGAGAACTAACCGACGCTGTTGCGGGGAATATTAAAGATACGATGATCCGCCAGCTTGCCGAGAACGAAGCCTACCAGAGGTTGAAGCGGGATGGTCTATGAACCGGGTAACCATCGACTTCGAAACACGGTCTGCTTGCGACATCCGTAAGCACGGAGCATGGGTCTACTCGGAACACCCGACGACGGAAGTGCTGTGCTTGGGGGTCAAGTGGGAAGGCCAAGAGGCTAAGTCTTTTCGCCCGGAGGAGATTGACGACATCGGACGGGTACGAAAGCTATGTTGGGTCGCAGATGAAATTTGGGCTCATAACGCCGAGTTCGAATACGCCATCTGGACCAACGTTTGCGTCAAGAAGTATGGATGGCCACCGCTGCCCATCGACAAGCTCAGGGATACGGCAGCTTTAGCTGCAATGTGGGCTCTTCCCCGGTCACTCGACGGAGCCGGTAGAGCGCTTGGCCTCGACGTTACGAAAGACAAAGAAGGCCACCGGCTAATGCTCAAGCTCTGCAAACCCCGAAGGCCTCGCAAAGCCGAGCGGGAAGCAGGCGTGCCCGAGGACGCATTGCTGTGGCACGAGAAGCCCGAGGAGATGGAGCGGCTTTTCGAATACTGCCGACACGACGTGGCCGCTGAGGAAGAGTTAATGCTGGCCCTGAAGGCGCGGCTTCCCGAGAAGGAATTTCGTATCTGGCAGCTCGACCAGGCCATCAACCGTAGGGGAATAGGCGCGGACATCGAAGGCGCTAAGGCCATGATTGAGATGGTCAACGAGCACAAAGACCGCTTGCTCGCTCAATTCCAAGAGATGACCTACGGGCAGGTGAAGACCACCAAGCAGGTAGCCGCCTTGAAGGACTTCTTGCGCGGCTTGGATTGCGACCTGCCCAATCTCCAAGCAGCCACGGTGAAGGAGGCTCTCGAGGATGAAGACCTCAATCCCCAAGCACGAGACATTCTTGAGATTCGTAAGAGCTTGGGTCGATCATCTGCGGCGAAGTACGAAGCCTTCGTCAAGCGAGCTTGCGGCGATGGCCGAATACGTGGAGCGCTTCTGTATCACGGAGCGTCTACGGGCCGATGGGCTGGAAGTGGCGTGCAGCCCCAGAACTTCCCATCGAGGATCAAGGTTTCTGGCGACCCCGAAGAAATGCTCGCTGTCATCGTGGCCGGAGGCTTGGAACTATTCGAAGCCATTTACGACGACGACCCCATGGCTGCGGCGGCGGCCATCTGCCGCTCCATCTTCATCGCCAAAGACGGACACGTCTTCATAGCGGCCGACTACTCGGCCATCGAGGGCAGGGGTCTTGCGTGGTTGGCCGGAGAGGAAGCCGAGCTTAAGACCTACCGGAGCGGCAGGGACGTGTACGTGGCGACCGCTGCGTCCATCCTCCATAAGCCCTATGAGCTCGTGACCAAGGACGAGCGGCAGACCCCCGGCAAGATTGCCGTTCTGGCCTGCGGGTATGGAGGGGGTGCGGGTGCTGTCCGTAAGTTCGGCGGGGGAGAAGGCCTCAGCGACGAAGAGATAAAAGAGCAGATAGTCAATCCGTGGCGGAAAGCTCACCCGATGACGGTGGCCTTCTGGCGAGCGCTCGAAGAGGCTGCCTTCAAAGCTGTCCAACGTCCCGGGCAAGCATTCGACGCAAGGGGAGTATCCTTCAAGTCCTGTCCTGATGGCTTCTTGAAGTGCCGGCTGCCGTCCGGGAGAATCCTCTACTACTGCTCGCCCAAGATACTGCCGTGGAAGACTACGTGGGGAGAGATGAAGGATAGCGTCACCTATTACACCGTGGACTCCGTGACGAAGCAATGGAGACGAACAGCTACCTATGGTGGCAAGCTCGCCGAGAATGTTACCCAAGCAGTCTGTAGAGATATCATGGCCGAAGCCATGCTGCGCCTCGAAGACGATGGCTACTCTGTCGTCCTCACCGTTCACGATGAGATAGTGGTCGAAGTTCCCGAAGACTTTGGCAGCCTCGACGAGATGAAAGAGATAATGTGCCAGCCATTGCCGTGGGCGAAGGGCTTCCCCATCGACGCGGGAGGATGGAGAGGGAAGAGGTACAAGAAATGACGATCAATCACTGTTGCTGCGAGCTGCTGGGTAAAGACGAATTTCCGAGTAACGGGGAAATACAGTACTGCATTACGTGTGGGAGAACGTGGACCTTCGTTGAGAATATCAAGACCTTTGTACGGAAATGGGTACTCCTTTCCGAGACCCGGGAGAAGAGCTTCTTCCCCTCTACGGCATGGGAGGAAGATGAACGCGATGACTGAAGACTACGTTCTTGCCGTCGTAACTATTGTCGCCATAGTTGCATACATTGGATGGGGGATGGAATGAGAAGAGATACCGACCTTTTGGTCTTGTGGGTAGTGTCGGTGCTGTGCTGGCTGGGGATATGCGTCATCTTGTACGGGCAGAGCTCGACAATCCAGGACTTGCGCTGGAATGTCAGCTACCTGAAAGCCCGAGTCGAAATTCACGAGCAGGTGTTGGCCGAGCGTCACGAGAAGAGGAAGTCACCCCCGGGTGGTGTTGGCCATTGAATGACTTGCCAGCGTGGGGGTATCGTAACGAAGCGGGCTTTGTTGACTGTTTCGCCCTCTACCGGCTGGCTAGAAGGAGGAAGCCAATGATTAGGGCAGTAGGTATCGTGGGTAGAGCAAGGTCGGGGAAGGACACAGCGGCCACCATACTCAGACACATGAATGGACGGGTAGTGCGCCGAGCTCTTGCCGACGCCCTCAAGGAAGACATACTCGCCCTGGGCTTGGCCGACAAAGAGCAGCTCCAGCGTAAAGATCCCCGGACTCGTCGGGTGCTACAGGTATGGGGAACGGAGCATGGCCGCTGTATCGACGACGATTACTGGTTTCTGCGATGGTCTCATTGGGTGATGGCCGAGCAGGCGCGTCGTCCGTTTGAGGCTGTAGTCATCCCCGACATTCGTTTCCCCAACGAAGCGAACGCCTGCTTGAATGTTTTCCAGGGGTACTTGCTCTATATCGACGCGGACGAAAGACTGCAAACTCCCCGGGTGCAAGACCACGCCAGCGAAAGCCATTTCGAAGAGATCGTCCAAGCCCATAAGGGTCACCCCCGTTTCGCTTATGTTCGGAACAACGATAGCCTGAAGGTGTTCGAAAGTCGCTGCCTAAAGGCATTTGGGTATTGGGGATTTTGAGCTACAAAGAGACAAGCCCCGAAGTAGGAGTTTCGGGGCTTGCTCTTGGAAGGGGGGTCTCGATATCTACAGTATAGATCCAAAGACCTACCCGGCGTCAAGCCGGGGTTTTTCTTTTATTGATGAGCGACTGCCGAGCCCTGGCCAAGTCGCTGGACGAGAGCCCTGCCCGCTCGGCCAATGCCTCGAGAAGCACGTCCTTCGGGTTAGGTTCTATCTCACGAGCAGTCTCGACGGCAGCGAGGGCAGCTTGGTGCTCTTCCTCGGTAGGCCACGTTATCGAGCTGTCCGCGTTGACCGTGAGGCTACCAGCATGGATCATACTGTTGTACGAAGTCTTGAGGTCATGCGGCACTTCGTGTATCGGCCAATCTTCCTTGCTGTTGATGGGTCTGTGGTCGATGACCTTGCCGTTTTTGATCTTGAGCTTGCGCTTGCTTCCTTTTTTCAACATGGTGTTGCTCCCTTAGATCCAGTAGCCTGCCAATGCTGCCGTGAACGTTCCCGACACACCGCTGGCGCTTTGGCTGAACTCTGCGATCCCGCTGTCGTCAACAGGGACCACAGCAAAGACGCGGCGATACTTGCCATTCTCAAACGTGGCCAAGGACGTTGTTTCATCTGCGCTTGCTGACGACCCGTTCTTTCGCCCGTAAAGGGTGAATACCGTGTTAGGGTTTGGTCCGATGATTTTGATCATGACAGCAGACATGCCTGCTCTGCCGCCGTCGTCGGAAAAATCAACGTCGGTCCACGTTGTTCCGTTTGTAATCGAGATCCAATCGCCGACAACGTCTTGCGGGTTAAGCGGCACAAACTGCCCCATCCCCACGTTCCCGCCGATTTGCTTGACGACGCCCCCGGCGGATTTGTGGAAGACGAGGAAGTCCCCCAGCGCCAAAGGAATGGACATCCCGGTAGCAGTCAGCCCGCCATCTACCGTAGTAAGTGAGTCGAAGGGCTCGAGTACGAATGTTTGCCCATTGGCCATATCACTGAAAGAGGTAATGACCGTTGGGGACGTGTTGGCTGTTCGGTAGTTGGGGACGCGGCTGGCTACGCTCGGGGTAGCGTCGTTCTCGTCGAAGGCCTCGCAGGTTACTGGCGCGGGATGAACATGGTCATCTCTGGCCATTACCCCGCTCGAGCCCGCCGAGCCCGTGCCCGCGTCTTCCAAAGGTGTCGTGGAGCCTCCGTTCACCGGATGAACGTGGTCGTGTCGAGCGTATGTTGTTCCCGTACCGACGGCTCCCGCACCACTATCAACGAGGGGTGTTGCGCTTGCCGGGCTCGGGATAGTGGTATCGACGGATATCTCCACGGTCTCATTGGCTCCAGGATTGAGAGTAGTCAAAGTAATGCTCGTACCGGCTACGAGCTTGTCTTCCAAGAAGGCAGCCGTGTTGTCATCGGCAGAGCACAAGACCATGAGGTCTACGTCCTCGGGGATGAGGGCCGCAATGTTGGCTCCGGTGTACAACATCAGCTCGGGAGGATCGCTATCGTCGAAGCCGATGAGCGTATCCGCGACTGGAGCGGGAAGGTCGCTCTCGCTCTCCGAAGTGAGGGGGAGCTTGAGGCATCTATCCACTTCCGCCTGGATCTGTTGGTCGATGATGGTGCCTCGGTCCAAAGCGTCTTCGATGACGTTCGGGTAGAAGCCGCCTTGGTTCTGAAGGTCCGTCTCCTGTACTTGGTCGGCGTCAGAGGTAATCGTGAGTGTAGTGCCTGTAGCCAGTGCAGACCCGAGTGTAACTTCCCCGCCCGGGTTTACGTTCTGGTCGGCGTTCAAGGACACCGTGTAGTCCGTCGTGAGCACCAAGGTCTCTTCGACCCCGGTGGCCACGGTGAGCCGCACGACAAGCAGCTCGTCTTCGTCGAAGACTTTGAAGGTGAAGGCGAACACCGTGGTTAGGTCATCCCCGGTGAAAGGCCCCGCAACTCTGTCCGTTGAGCTAATAGTCATCGTCTAGCCCTTTCTCTTTTTTACTTGGGGGATGAAGAGGTTGCCCACCCCACCCAATCCTGTTTGCCCTTTTTTGATTTGGTCTAAGCCCCGTCGGATACGACGGTACACTTGGGTTACGGGTACGCCGCTGGAGAAGGAGGCCAACTCGGCCAGACTCCACAAGAACCTCTCGCTCGAGCGCCGATCCTGAGTGTAAGCTAGGTCTCCTCCGTAGCCGAGGGTGGTGGCTATCATATCCCAGAACTGCATAGTCGGGAGCCGGATGGCTGCCTTGCGCCCGGGGGCTCCGTACTTGTAGATGAAGGCATTACCGAAGTCGCGGAAGAGAGGCATACCCATCAGCCGGTAGGACGCCAAGTCGAGCACGTAATCCATCGTGTCTTGGTTCTGCTCCTTGTCGTCTCGGCGTAGACCGATAGCGCCCATGATGCCGTACATCACTACGCCTTTGAGGAAAGTGGACATAACGGCAGGAGCAATCCACGTCATCAATTGACGATAGGCGAACTCTTGCATATCTATTTTGCCTGCTTTATACGCTTCCCAATCGGTTCTCATCGACTCTTCCTGCGTAGCGGCAAAAGACATGAAGGGCGTGATGAGCCCGGTAATCGGGGAGCGCATTGCTTGGGTAGTATCGATGGCCAAACCCGAGCCGAGAGCTTTGTTGATGGCGTCGTCGGCAGCGGAGACGGCTTTCTTTGCATTGCCGTGAGCCTTCATCTCGGCATTGTACTTCCCCCACCATCCAGGCACGGCTACCAAGGTGTCGATGAGACGTATGCCAGCAAAGCCAACGGACTCCAAGTCCTCGAAGGAATAGTTCTCCCCGTCGATGTTCACCGAGTATTTGGACTCGGCTTCGAAGTTGAGGAGCTTCTGTCTCATTTCTCTTTGAATGTTGTCGTCGCGCAACTTCATGTACGGAGATAGCTCTACCATCGCGGCGTGGGAGTCGCGGAAGCCCCGTTCTCGCACGAAGTTAGCGCCGTCACGATAGTTATCCCATCCTACGTGACGGATGGCCGGGAACACCCCCGTCGTGTTTTGCAATGCAGTCCAAAAATTCCAGCCCATGTAGAACACGGAGGTCTTTTGCCGCGCCCACTCTACCCAGCTATTTTGCCATGAGCGATCAGGACGAATAGTGTCCTTGAGAGCCGGACGGATCATATCCATTATCTCTTGGCCATAGACCTCTCGGCCTCGTCGAGCCACGTCCTTGTCACGGAATACGCGATCTGCGTCTCGTACTGCTTCGGACAGGGTGATGTATCGAATGGTGTCCTTGAAGTGAGTGGCCAACGGGGCAAAGGATAAGTCCATCGCCCACTTGACTGAAGCAGCCCTCTTCTTGGTCATCCCCGACTTGGCGGTAGGACGCTGGAATCTGTTGTCCGCCGAGGCCAATATATCATCGGCTTCTCCGAACTGAGCGGCCTTTGGCACGAGCTTCTTGTCGTAAAAGATGGGGTAGTATCCCCCATCGAGCTTCAGGGTGTGGCCGTCAGCTGTGGTGACGGTGAGGGGCTTTGCCTCTACTCGCTTAGGGGTGAAGTAGTTCAAGCGCTGATGAGTTGCCGATATCTTTGGCCATAGGAAGTCATTCAAGTCCCACAAGTCCTGAATGGCTTCCCACTGCTCTTTCGTGAGGGCTTTCTGGATTATGGCGAGGGAGGCTTCGTCTAGTTCATTCCCATCGGTGAGTCTTTGTAAGCTGGTCTCATTGCCCATACTCGCTGCGGCTGCGATGACTCGCTGCGTATCCCAATTGTACCCTTGCTCGATCATACCTGCTGTACGGGGAAGGCTCGTCAACACGGTGCTGCCGTCGCTGAAAGTCTTTTTGGCCAGTACCCGTAGGATTGGATCGAACTTCTGTTGAACTTCGATTGCCAGCTCGTTCTCTGCGGCCAATCCATCTCGCACTCTTTGGACTATTTGCTGAGCCGGCCCGTTATCCCCGTAGTCGTCGAGCCTCTTGGCGATGAAGGGGAGAAGCGATGTTTGTGCAAGGTAGCTTCGATACTGCCTCTGTACCTTCTGCCAAAGCCTACCCGTCCAACTGGCGTCGGAAGCATAGGCCTCTTTGGACTCTCGCCCTTCGAGACCTTGAACGATGGCGTCCGACCATGTAGACAAAGCCATGCCGTCGGAAGTCTTCATGCCGTCGAGGGCGTCTTTGCCTTTGTTGTAGAGATACTCGAAGGCGTCGTTGAGCTCTTGCGTCTGCTCCCATGTAAGGTTCTTGGCACTTGCCATATTAGTTGGACGGGACTGGCCCTTTACCATTCGCTGACCAGGGATAGGTACGCCAATCCAATCGGGGAAGACCGGAGCGACCCCGTCAAGGTCGATGTTCGTAATCTGGTCTGCGAAAGTATTCAAGTCTGGCGTGTTGGGATTGAATGGTTTATCCGACACGGAGTGCGCGGCCATCACCTTGTTGATTTGGTCGCGGTAACTCTCGGCCACCTTTATCTTGCTGGTACGAACTTGGTTGGCCCACTTGGAAACGCTCTTCCATCGAGCCTGCATTTTCTTGTAACGATTGGATATCTTGTAACTCTCGGCAATGAGAGCTTCGTTGAGCCGAGCCTGCTCATTGGCGCGAAGGGCTTTGACCCACGCTTCAGTAGCAGCGTCGGAGTCTTGCGTCTTCGAGGCCTTCTTGGCCTTCTGAACCTCGGCGATGGCGAGCTTCCTCGACTTACGAGATTGAGCTGCGAGCTTTCGAAAGTGAGTGACCTTGGCGATGTCGCTTGCCGTCATCTTGCGCAGAACGCTACGCGCCCACGCATTGATGGCCTTCTGCTTCTGAGGCTTGACGATGGCCTCGGCGGCAGCCTTGGCGTCTGGCCCGATGGCTGCGCGGGCTCGAGCCGCAAGCCAAGTAGACTCCAACTCCAGAGCTCGACGAGCAGCCGCAACTCGAATGGCCTCTTCGGTGCTGTGCTGGTTGTTCCAAGCCGCGTCGAGACGGGCCACTCGTGTCTGTATCCACTGGCTGAGACTAGGCGTCTTGGCCACATCCTCGAAGTACCCTTGGACCGAGTCGTATCCGTACTTCTCGCCATACGTAGCAATGGCTATGTTCGCGTCCATCCCGCCCTTCTTGAACGACGGGTGGCTGCGAGGAGTGGCCTCTTTGCCAATGGCCTGGACGACGGAATTGCGGTCTATGCCCCCGACATCTTTCATCTGGGCCGCGAAGGCGTACACGGGAATCTCTGCGGCTTCGGCGGCAGCCTGCTTGCGCCAAGCCTTCAGCCGCTTGGACCGACCTTTGAGCTTGTGGGTATCGCGCTTCTCTTTGGCGAACCTATCGGCGGCTTTGAGCTTCTCCCGATACTCTGCGAGCTGAGCTTCAGTGAAGCCCGTCTCGTTCTGAAGCGTTTCGTCTATCATCGCAACGAGAACGGCTTCCTCTCGAGCAGCAGCAATCTCTTCCTTGGTGGCCATCAGGTTATCGAAGATGTCTCGGATGGCCGGATTGATTTCCACGTCGAAGCCGGCGGCTGCGCTGAGGGCTTTGAAGCTCTCGTAGATGGTCGTCAACCAGTCTTTGTATACTTGGAAGGTTCCCTTGAGCTCCGGCGATGGGGCCTGCCCTTCGCGCAAGTAGGCCTCGAAGGAACGGGCGAAGCGTTCCTGCTGTTGGGTAGTGATGTTATCGCCCTTGATACCAAGCCATTCCTTCACGGCTTGCCATTGTTCCTTCTGGACACCAAACTCTTCGGCCACTACCTTCAAGTCCTTGAGGAAGATATGCCCTGTCTCGTGAAGGAAGGTGGACTTGTTGGCTCCCGAGAAGAGGGTGACGAGGTTCTCTCCATCGGTAGAAACGCTGAGCGCTCCGAGGGCTTTGGTCCTCTTGCTTTTTTGGAAGAGAGGAGCCTGCCAGCTCTTTTGCGGGACGATACCCATGTACACGTCATCGAAGCCGGGAAGCTGAAGGTATTCTGCCTTCTCTGCGGCAGAAAGAGAACTCGGGTGGGCGTGGGTATGAAGAAAGACTCTACCTTCCGCTGCTGCGTCGGCAAGGAGCTTGTTGAATACCTCCGCCGGTACGCCCATGGCCTTGCGTAGTTTGGCAATGTCCGTCAAGGCAGAGGAAGAGAATGCACGGGGCTCTACCGTCTGCATTGCTGAAGCAAGGTTGATAAAGTCATGGTCGTAGCCCGTTTCCTTGAAGACCTGCGCGGCTACTTGCTGAACCTCGTCGTCCATGAGGTTGTCGTCCGCTACCTTTTTGAACTCTTTTATGAGCTCGGCGCGGGTATCGCCTTTGGCTTCCTGGATTGCTTTGGCTTGAGAGACCAACTCCTCTTGGACCATCTTCAATGATTCATCGAGAAACTGAGTGGAAGTTTGGCGAAGCGCGCCCTCGCCCGCTTGCTTCTGAAAGTCCTTGGCCTTCATGACGCGAAGGTTGGAGGACTTCAGCATACGATTCAAATGGTCGATGGCCTTTACGCCGGTAAGCTCAGCCAAGGCATTTGCCCGAGCAACAAGGGGGACGAAGCTCTCACGAGTGGCCTTTCCCCGTATCTTGGGGGTGGCCATAATGTCTTCGACCCATTGGTCGATGTCGGTCGAGTCAATCTTGGCGTCTACGGATTCTTGGAAGAGAGCGTTCAAGTGAACGAAGGTTCCTTTGTCGGCTTCGGTCTCTTGGGCGAGATTGGCCAAGGTAGTCCCCGTGGGATCGGCGAGTATATCGTTGCGAAGAGATTGGATTACTTTGTCCTCGGCCAAGCCGAGCGCAACGTTCCCGGTATCAATGGCCACTACCCCGCCGGCTCGTCGTGCCGTGTCGATGTCTTCGGGGGTGATATCATACTGAGCTGCCCACTCTTCGACATTCACACCCTGCGCTTCGGCGGCTTCGACAATCTTGTCTGCTTGGAAGTAGAGCTGGCCGATGTTATGGTGCTCCCCTACTCCCTGGACGAAAGATCGAAATGCGTCGGGGGATCGTTCTCGAAGAGCGCTCATCTCCTGAGACTCCAGGGACGATAGCACACGTTCCTTCACGACCTCCGTGGCTTTGGTCTTGAAGTCGTTGAAGGTTACCTTAGCTTGACCCCCTGCGCCCATAATGCCACCCGTGGCGATGCCGAGAACTACGTTCTTGGGGACTCCCTCGAGCAGGGGTTTGCCCTCTGCCCAATTCGACCACATTTGTTCTTGAGCTTCCTGAATACCTTCCTCTGTGCCTTCGGTCAAAGCTGCGCTCATAAAGCGCTTCAAGGCTCCAGCCACCGTCGTCTCGGCCACTTTGCTCGTGGTCTTTCCGCCGACAGCCCCCATGGCCAAGCGCTCTACGTCCACAACATCAAGGGCGTCTGATACTCTACCCATGACGCCTGCGGTAACAGCCGTGCCCGCTCCGGCCAAGATAGAAGCTGCTCCTTCACGAAAGCTGAGGTCGTCGTCACCGCGAAGCTCTTCGGCCATTATCCCGGTGGTCACTGCGCCTTCGCCTATCGCGCCTGCGGCGACGGCGGCTGCGGTCTCCGGGGCTACCCCGAGCAAAGCACCCAATCTCCCGAGGGCTGTCGGGGCAACTTTGAGAGCGCCTTTACCGATTGCGCCTCCGGCGAAGATGAGGGGAAGGGACTCTATGATGGCGTTGAACCACAAAGACGGGTTATCCCACACTGCCCCCGCTGCGTCGAAAAACCCTTCCGTTCCCTCGTACTCGGCGTAGGCTTTCTTCTGCGCTTCAGAGTAAGACTGAAAGAGCGCTTTCCGGGCTTCTCTCGGCGAGAGCCCTATGTCCTGAAGCCACTTACCTACGGCTCCGGCAGTGGGAAGGTTCAAGAGACCTACCGCTGCTTGAGGTACGCCAAGGATACCTCGTGTCCCGGTGACCAAAACATCAGTGCCCCTCTCGCCGAGATGGGCCATTCTATCTTCGAAGGTCTTCAGCCCGCCCACGAGGTCTGTGGACATTGCTGCGTGCTGAGGATCTTCGAGGAACTGAGTCGTCCCGAGGGCTTGGCGCAAGTTCAGCGTCTTGACGAAGGCTTCCTCTTCAGCCTGCTTGCGGACATCGGGATCAACCATGAGGCTAGCCGGGATAAGCGTTTTCTTCTGAAGGTTGTACGCCTTCGCCGCTTCCTCCGGGCTCTTACCAAGAGCGTCCATCAGGTTGATTGCAGCATTACCCCGGGGTTGTTGGGGCTCTTCGGGAGTATCGCCAAGAACGCTAAGAAAGTCGTTTACGCCCACTGGTTATTTCCTCACCAGTTCTTGCCACATCTCCATAAACTCTGCGCGGTTCGGGAGTCGGTGGTGCTTCTTGAAGAAGTTCTCTTTTACGAATCTCTCTTGGTATTGAGCTGGCCACTCTGCTGGATGGCCAGACATTGCCGGAGCCTTGGTTTGGAAGCTCTGGATAACTTCATCCGTTACGGGCCACGTCCCTCGTTCGAACGCTGGTCGCAAGGACAACAGGATGGCTTTCTGTAGGGAAACCGTTTCCCCCGCTCGAGCCCCCGAGGCCATATACTCTACGACGGAGCGCTGGAGATCCAGCTTGGCGAGCTTGGCGTCGTCACTGTCGCTTTCGATATCGGGGAAAATGGTGTCGGGGTACAGACCCGATAGCTTCATCCCCTCGAGAGTCCGTTCGAGCTCGGAGAAAGCTACCTTCGCATTGATACCTTGCATACGGAGATTGGACG
>Ga0272440_1003294_pt1 | contig 12137 bp, 3 predicted proteins | sample SSMMMBAug17_FD_192440 | JGI IMG/M metagenome (GOLD analysis project Ga0272440, IMG submission 192440) | Marine sediment archaeal communities from Little Sippewissett salt marsh, Falmouth, MA, United States - SSM-MMB-Aug17 | ecosystem: Environmental > Aquatic > Marine > Wetlands > Sediment ... | reverse complement strand
TAAATAAACTTTGCTGTTCAGGTTTCCAAATATATTTTCTCTGGAAATCCGGCATAACAATTAATTTTCTATCCCATTTTCTTTGAACTAATTCATAAACAGTTTGTGGATCTTCACGAATATCAATATCAGCTTTTGAGGGGTCGTAAGGGTAGATAGAGGTTCTATCATTTTCGCTACTGTAAAGATCTTGTTGAAGCGTATCTTCATCGCTTTCTATTTGTGATGCATAATTTAATATAGTATCTTTATGCACCTCAAAAGCATCATCACCTAACAACCCTTTTAAAACCAAGCAAAAGCTATCAAAACTCATGTAAACCTGTTGCTCAATAGGTTTGAGTTTAGTGATAATGCTTTCAGGTAATTGTTTTGAAAGAAGTGCTAACGTATTCTCAGTTAGTCCTAGTTTAATATTTTTTTCCATCATATTTTTTCCAAATTTTGATTAAGGAATGCTCTGAAAATAATTTCCCCATTATTAATAGTGTTCGTTTTGAGGTAATTGTTCGGTAGAGACGTAGCATGCTAAGTCTCTACACGACCTTCTTTTTTTGTACGATCATGAAAAATGAGCATGTTATTTTTCCGGGCATTCCTAAGTAATAAATGTTTATCATCTTATAACAGTCTGATACTGGTATGTTCCAGAAAAGCAAAAATTTTGCCTTGATACAGTATTTAATTCAAATAAAGGCTACGCCCCATCACTTATCAAACTGTTGTACACTCATACAAAAAAATTTAATATTACACGATTATTGTTTCATGTCAAAAATTATATACTTTGTGAGGCTGAAATGATTATCAAAGCAACTTTCTATCGTTCTCAAAAACTATCAATACTCAGCCACTTGCTTCAAAATCAACACCGCATCCCCAATATCAATTGCTTGCCCCAGATTCGTTTTGTTTAAATCATTGGATAATGGGGACATGCGGGTCAGCATCTGCAAAATAGTGATAACATCGGATAGCTGATACAATCTGGATAAAACAATATCTTTTTTGTCTACAACTGATTGTAAAATACAGCTTTCAGGAATCGTAATTATCATTTCCTCATCATCATAGCCTTGTGCGGAAATTTTGATTGAATGTCCGCCCGATGCAGCTATAATAGTAATATAACCTGTCTGGTTTTTGGTATATGTATTCCAAAAAGGGATATTATTTAACACTGGGCTTATTTTACCCTTCCGAATAACACGCCTGGATCGTTCATCCTGAAGTAATGCCTTGACACATCCAATTCCGCCACCACTTGGATTTTTGGCCCTGAATTGACATATATTTGATGATTGCATTGCACCATAAGAATCAATGGCTTCAACTTTCCAATAATAGGTTGTTTCAAAAGCCAGATCGTTTTCAGATACTGTTGCATCAGGGAAGGTTACCACAACCTGGTTACCAATCACACCTGTTATGCGGTATGCATTGACAAACATTTTGTTTTGAGCAATAGAGACTGTGTAAGAAAGGCGGTCGCCATCCGGATCTCTGGTATTTTCCCATGTCATGATTGCAATGTATTTGGGGTAATAATATATGGGCATGATATCATCCATTGGAGAGACTAAAGAAAATGGGTATGGTTCGGTGTTGTTGTCTTTTTGTTTATACACTTTTGTTTCTTTTAATAAAATAAACTGATGCGAACTTTTTTCCCGCGCATAAAAAAGAACTTGATAGGTGCCTGGCGTTGAAAAAACTGAGATATCTGTCCATTTTACAAATCCTTCCTCAATGACACCTTCCCTGGTATAAACATCTGTAATTTCTAAATGTTCACTTTCATTTATTTCTGGTTGAATGGATTGAGAAAAATTGGGAAATTTAATGTCAATTTGAAAATCATAATCTTCCGAATGATCTATATTAACCTGCGCCAAATCAATTTCAAATGAAGTTTTGTTTTCATTTTCACTTAAATAAACAGCCTGGGATGTAACAGGAAAGGCAGTAATCTTTTTAGAATTACGCGTTTGTGATGTTTTCCCAAGATAAATTTCAGCACTGATCATGCCATCGCCATTTAAGCTATAAATTAAGTTGTTGGTTCCAATGTCATCATCATTGTCATTTAAAAGGGGATGTTGCAGTGATGTATCATAATAATCAGAGACATAACGATCGGAAATGGCTTCTGTATAAATTTTAGTAATTAATGCAGCCGATTGAAAACTATCCCTGATTGACAGTCCTGATCCTGCATATTTCATAAATTCAGCAACAAAAAAATCACCCTGTCGATCCTCTGTCAAAAGTCCGGGCCCTTTAAAAGCCAACTCATTTTCAGATGAACTGGTAATAATAATTCGATTTGGACCTGATAAATCATCAATAAAAGAACCAGAAAAGCATGTTCCTAAGACAACTATTGTTTTTTGATTCTGATCCATTAATTGTTGATCCATTATCGAGAGCCACGACTGAATATCAGAAGATGTGATGATTTTATTATCCACATCAATGGCATCCTTGTTGCCATGTCCAACAATCATCAACAGTAAATTGCCAGAATTTTCATTGCGTCTCTCAGGTGCCCACTGTGTTATCGCTTCCATCAGACCTTCAACAGAAGGTGTCCATTGAGGATTATTGTCATCATATCTGAAATACAAGACATCATATTGAGAATAACCTCTTGAAAACAGGGTTTTGTATGCCAGGTCTGTCGTATTCTTATGTGCAGAAAGTCCTTCATTATCATGACGTTTTCCCTGAAAAATAATTGCCTTGCCAACAGTACCATCACAACAGGGAATGGTTCGATCAATATAAACAGTGGCAGAGCCAGCAGGTGTCCATTTACTGTAGAATTGTTCATCTTCACTATTAAAATATTGATAATTTTCCTGAACATAGAGAATATGGCCGCCTTCAGACAGATCATCAGGTGGCGTAAATTGAAGATCATTAATAATTTTGTATTCTGAATGATCAAGCTTATATCGAAATAGCTTTCCATTGATCGCAGGTTCCCAATGCCATGTAGGACGTTTATTTGAGGTACATTCTATCACAGAAACATCTGGTGTCAGACTATATACAAGGCGAAATGTTTGAATGCAATCATTACCAGTGACTGTATAGCTATTCGCTTCTGTCATATCTTCCAAAACAGTGATGGATTGGTTCGTATCGTTGTATTTGAATAGTTGGTAAGACCCGCTGTCAAAATGATTGGTGTCCCAGGATAAAATACATGAATTATTTTCAATGTTAGTGCCGGGCTTTATCACAATATACCAGACGTATTCATATGAACCAGATGGTCGAATATCATTTTTATAATACTCCCAATTATTATTTTTGATGGAAAGACTTATGGAACATGCTGATGGAAAGGGATCAGCATCAGGTAGACCTGTATGGGATGTTGTGTCAACACCTATTGTCACCCGATTTTTTTCACAAAAGATGTCAGATTTCCAATGGGCCTCAAGATAGTGAGGACTAAAAAGGATAATTATTAAAATAAATCGGTTCATTGTTTTTGACATCTTCTCCTTAGGAATACTCGAAAAATAAGTTCCCCATTTATCTTGAACGTATAATAATTTGGCACGTAGAGACGTAGCATGCTACGTCTCTACAGAACAAAAACCCCGATGAACATTTTTAAAATGGGTAACTTATTTTGTACGTTTAAAGGTAATTGTACTGTAGAGACGTAGCATGCTACGTCTCTACACGACCTTATTTTTTTGTACGATCAAGAACATTGATCATGTAACCTGTTTATTTGTGCCTCACGAAAAGTTACTCAACATAAATAACACATTCTTCCAAAATATTCACCCAATAACCAAAACCAGGTAACATTTTTTCAACCATCTCATAAGATCCATTATTATATTGATACATCACTTCAACACAACCTGGTGTGTCTTCTCTGATATTTCCATTCGTTGCGATTGCCCCAATCATATGCCATCCTGGTTCAAAGGTTCTGGAATATGAAACAAAAGGTTTACCAGTAATTGTTATCGTTTCTTCTTCAGCAAGTTCTATCCAATAGCCATTGCCTGGTATTAAGTGATACACCTCAGTATATCCACCATTTTGAGCATCATAGGCAAAGGCTGTTAAAGCATCTGGAATTAACCGCGTAAGATCGTTACTTTCTGGAATCACCGGTATTGAAATTAAACTCCAGGTTTTTGATAAGGATATTATTGCCTCTGATGGCGGCGTTGTTCTGGAAATCGTAAACGTATAGGGTTCACTGACATTTTTTCCATCATTTGCGGTACTGCCATTATCTTTTAAATATGCGGTGATGGTCGATATTCCATATTGCCCTGGTTGCGGCGTAAAAGACAGTGTACCATCATTGCTGATGGATGGGGGAACCGCAAAAAAACGATCATTGTCAATGGTTAAAATAAAAACAGCTGTTTGTTCAATTTCTTTGGGGCCAGGCGTAATGTTGGATGCCCAATTGGAAATCGTTTTTGGGGCATCATCAAAAATGACTTGATTGGGCCCTCCTGTAAATTGTGGTCTATCATTAACCGGTATCACTGTAATTAAAAACTGTTGAATATCACTTTTATCCTGGCCATCATTTGCTGTGCCGGCATTGTCCATCAGGCAGACTGAAATAATTGACTTGCCATTGGCATCAGGTGAAAGCTTGTAGGTCAGGGTACCATTGGATAAAATTTCGGGTTTTTCAGTAAACAAATTATCATTATCAGTGGTCACAAGAAATACCTGTTGCTGGTTTTCATTTGTGCCACTGCTGATTTGAGTTGCCCAGCCAGGAATGATTTGTTTAGGAGCATCTTCAAGGATCAATTGGTCCTTTCCCTTGACAAAGGATGGCGCATCATTCACAGGCATAATCGTAATTGTAAATATTTGCGTTTGACTGACATTAATACCATTATGTGATGTGCCCCCATTATCTTGCGCGCTTACATGAATACTGGTACTTCCATTCATATCGGGTGCAGGCGTAAATGTCAGTGTTCCATCAGAAGAAATGGAAGGGGTTTTGTTCATATCAAACAGTTCTGGATTCATTGTGTTCACTTTGAATTCAATTGATTGGTCAGTTTCAAAGGCACCTGCAGTAATGTTTGATGCCCAGTTTCTAAAAACGTGTGAACCCGAATCTTCCAAAACAGAAATATCTGTGGCAACAAAATTGGGGGCATCATTTACAGGAATAATTTGAATGGAAAATTTCTTTGTCGCACTTATCGCATTATCCCTGTTTTTATCTTTCAGATATGCCTCAATAATGGCAGTACCATATGCATCAGGACTGCCTTTAAAACGAAGTGATCCTTGAGGATTAATAGAGGGTTGCTCGGCAAACAATTCGGATTGCTCTGTTTGACAAACAAACAATACATTTGGTTCAGGATCATTGGTTCCAGGGTCAATATCTGTGGCCCAATTGTTAAATACATGTGATCCGGAATCTTCTAACACTTCAATGTCAGAACCTCTTGAAAAATCAGGTAATTCGGGAATGCTTTCAATTGTGAACGTCTTTCGAATACTTTCATCAGTTCCCCCATTGGCAGTTCCCCCATTGTCTCTGGCAAATATGGTGATGGTTGCAATGCCAAAGAAATCTGCTTGTGGTGTATAATACAATGTACCATCAGGAAGTACTTGCGGCAGCTCGCTAAATAATTTTTTTTCATCAGCATCCAAATAAAATGTTACCGATTGGTCAGTTTCATTCGGCCCAGGCGAAATTTGAATTGCCCATTGAGGAATTGATTGCGTCTGAACAGTTCCCCTTAAAAATTTAACATGGCCGCCTTTAACAAAAACAGGCGGATCATTAACTGGCATGACTGTTAACTGAAATTGTTGTTCAGTACGTCTGTTGCCATCACTGACAGATATCGTAATTTGGGCTGTACCATATTGATTGGCAGTCGGATTGATTGTAAGGTTTCGTTCATTTCCTGTGGCTGAAATAAAAACCTGCGAATTTTTTACTAAAGTAGCATTGGATGAAACTGCTGACACCAGCAATTTTTCCCCAATGGTTTCTTCGTCATTGACCACAAAAGAAATATTTGCAGAAGTATCTTCATCAATTATCTGATCATTTATATGAGATAATGTTGGCAACTGATTGCCAAGCTGTGTAATGGTTAAAACTTTAGGGCTATCAATGGCACCAACTGAAGTAATCATAATATGACCTGTTCTTGAATCATTTTGATCATTAAAATCATACACAACAGTAATTTCCCCGGCATCCATCCCTGATAATGGATCGTTGATTATCAACCATTGACAATCTGTATGCGCAAACCATTTCATGCTGCTTTCACCCATGTTGTCAATATTAAATGATTGAGATCCTTTTGATGCTGAAACAACATATTGATCCGGTGTTACCGACAGGTGTGAGGATTCTCCGGCAACATAAGTCAGGGCATTTGCAAATAAACGTTTGCAGGTGTCATTGGCATATATCAGTTTTTCAGGATATATGGATATTCCAATGATGTTTCCCATGGGATTAATGGCCACAAGATTATTATTGTCTGTGTCTTTTGCCAGTAAAATGGCATTTGTATTTAATTGCGGGTTAACATAGTAATGATTGGTCCAGTATTCAGGGCTTTGGTCAATATTATTAAATAGATAGTGTTCAGGATCTGTAATACTGTCCATATCTAAAATACCGGAAAAAATACTTTCGCTGCCACCTGAAAATGGGGAGTAATTGGGTTCAAGAATGCCTCCAGCCAATCTTCTGCTATCAGCATCCGAATTATTGACATCTGAATTTGAATAACTGGCAATGACAAGACCGCCGCCAGCATCCACATATTCTTTTAAAACATTTCCAATATTGACTGGATCACTAAAAGGATAATTGGTCCAAACCAATATGGATGAATAGGGCATGAGATCTTCTAAACAAATAGATGATGGTCGTTCCATGATATCAATATCCGAAAGGTTAAACATGCCTGTATCCGCAAGTATATGTTGCGTTTCTTTTATCTCATCTGCTGCCAGAAGTAAAATTTTACTTTTCTTGACAGTTACCTGTCGAACAATACGCTCACTATTTTGGTTCGTATCTGTTGCTTGCAATGTAACAATGTAATTTCCTGTATTTGGGTAGGTATGCGTTGGATTTTGTTCGGTGCTGGTGTTTCCATCGCCAAAATTCCATTCCCAGGTTTGAATGTTTATGTCGTCTGCAACAGTATCGGCTGTAAAGTCATATGAAAGCGGATCGTCCGGATTGACCATTGTTGCTGAAAAATTTGCCATTCCAGGCAAGACCGAAACATTAAGGCGGGTGTTTACTGTTTTTTCGGGTGCAGAAACCGATGTTGCTGACACCATGATTGTATTATTTTCACCCGCATTTTCAGGCAATTTGATTTCTAAACTGAATTCTTTAGAAGACATGGGCGGAATGTCGATCAATATTTCTTCTGAATTTTTGGGATTCGAAGATATTGTGATATCCCAGTTTGTCATGGATTGAATGACCAGGCTATAAGAATCAAACACAGGGCCATTGTTCAATACACGAAGTGTTGTTGAAAGGGTTGAATTTTTTTCACCTGATAGATATCGAGGTTTGGCAATCAGAGAAAAGCCATAAAATATTTCTGATGTGTCAACCAGGGGATCAGAACCTGTAATCGCTCTTAAATCTGAACTTCTAAGTATACCATGACTCCTTGTGCGAACAGCCCCATGATCGACAATAATTGTATCTGCTGCAATCGTTACCGGATGATCGGTTTGAAAAATGTTTGATGCGCTCCCCTGAAAATTAACAGAACTATCATACCCTAACGCGATATGAACATGTTGTGCAGAAATGGCACCAGGGCTGAGCTGATTCAAGTCGAGTATCCAATGGTCTCCGCCAAAAATGTGAATCGTTTCCGCACCATGAAGGATTGCATTTTCATCGGCAATCACCATAGTGGGATCCCACCAAATTGTGCTTCCAGGGCCACCGCCATGTAATTCACCATTGTTAATTGTATTTGGGGCATTGAATAGCAAGTCTCCACCTTTTCCAGGAATTCGGGAAAATACATTCCTATATCTTACACTGGCCCAGCCACCATTTCCACTACCTATTTCACCAGAAGACTTATTTTGCAATGTGTTTGTTGCAGACAGGTAGGTATTTCCACCATTACCACCAAATGCATGCCCATCATTCCAGGTTGCCACACCTTCATATCCATAAACGCCATCCCAGTTTTGAGCATTTCCACCATTACCACCATCGATATTTTCACCGGGAAGCATTATTGTACCACGATAAGAATCGAAATTAGCAGGAATGGGATTAAGGTCTGGACCAATTTTTCCGGAATTTGTTATATATTCACCAGATATCAATATATTGCCGCCATCACCTCCTCGCGCTGTTATACGACATCCACTACGCCGATAACAGACAAAACTATTATACGTAATATCATGACCGCCTCGTCCAGCCTGAATATTCCCATTTTCATTATTACAAATATTAGGTGCATTCAAAATAATATCACTGCCAGATGAACCAGAATGATGCGCATGCAATGCGCCATCGCCATCAAGACCATCTGCACCCCAAATAGTGCCATTATTGCTAATGAATTTTTTTGCTTCAATGCTGATATCTTTTTGTTGAACGCTTTTGATATCTCCATCATTACAAAAACCTTTGATTTTGATGGGTGAATCGAGCACAACCCGATGCCCTGCATTTATTTTGACAATATCATTATCTCCAGGAATTCTATTTCCAAGCCATGTATTTGAATTATCCCACTGGCCATTGTTGACAGATTCAATGGTGACATCATTTTCACATATTGTTTGCATGGCAGAACAGTCATCGCATTGGTAAATGCGAACATCATCAATAAACCATCCAAATGATGATGAATATTCATCGTCATCAGTGGCAATTCTAAATCGAAAGCGAAAACTATTGCCATGAAGGTTATTTAGATTCACCCGACAGTCAATATATCCATTACTTTTTCCAGTAAATGCTGCATTGCCTTCAAGAACATTCCCGACATTGGATGCAATAACGCCATTGTAGCCAATTTTTTGCGTGTCATCATTTCCTTGAAAAAAGGCATAGCCATCAGTGGGTTCATTTTTTACCGGCTTCCATGTTTTTCCACTATCAAGGCTATATTCTAAAATACCGCCATCATATGAGAATTCATCGAAATTATATGAATGTTTAAAATGCAAAAAGGCATTGTCTGCCAGGATAATATCTTTGTTCATCATCAACACAGAATCGCTTTTTCCTGGTTGGCCAAAGCCCCAGATATTTCCTGTGCCGCTTGTTGCGTATGGCTTTTTTAGTTTTATGGATGATGACGTTTGTGGAACAGACCATGCGGGTTCTCCTATAAAGGTAATGATCTCCCAATTGATATTTCCAGATTCAATGTCATCGAAAAAATAGTTGACAGGTAATCCCAAATTACATGGGGAAATGATTCCGCCTTCTCCACGAACCACCTCAACACATTCCGGACGTTTCATCTTAACAGCTTCAAGAGCATTGTATACAGGTTCATAATCAATAATTCCTAAATTTTTGCATGACTGAAGCAAAATATCGTATAAATCACCATAAGTTGAAGAACGCGTCAACAGATGCGCTGCCTCATTCAATAAATCTGTAAGGATATCAAATCCCATGGGCGTGATAGTCATTCCATTAAAAGTGCCACCTGTTGCAATAAGTCCGGCAGCTTTGTTGCCAACACCACAGTTTACTTTTGTCCCATTCTCCTTATAGGTAACAGCGCATTGATAAAACACAGATTTCTTATGATCGGGTTGATCGAATGCCAAAGGGTTATTTAACATTTGTAATGCAGTACTGCTGGTTTTGCCTGCATTAAAATCAGCAATGGCCTTTCTGATGATTGAAAATGATTCCATTATTGCGCCTGATGTCTCATAATAAAAGAGTTGTGGCGCTGAAACAGGTGACTCATATTGGTTGTAATGCAGCAAGACGATATTTAAATCAGCATCAATCAGAACAATATCTTTCACTGGCAGATTTTGATTGCTTGATGTCACTTCAATCCGAAAAGCGAGATGATTCATTTGAGCACCTGTACCGATAATAATTGGATTGTAAACATACAATTCAGGAATGGATGTTATGAAATCATTTGCATTCAAACCCTCATGCGCAGCACTTACAGCTTGAATAGCTGTTTTGATGGCTTCTTCAGGCAAAAGTTGTGGTATTGTTGACCTGTCTATACCAGGCACAAACTTACCATTAATAACCATTAAATCTTTACCAGCACTTAATTCAACAACAATTTCCCCGCCAAACACAGGAATGCCCTGGTAAACCTGTTGAAAACGAACAAAAGATCGGTTTCGATAAATATCTTTATTACTTTGAGAAATGGTTTCTTGTAAAATGAATCTAAGTTCATGTTCCTGATCTTTAATACCCAACAATCGGCCATAGCTATTATCAGACAAATAATAACGAGCAGCCGATTCATTAGAACCAAACTCTGGCAAGACAGCAGAGCGCTGGCGGAGTGCGCCACCCTCTTTTGATGTCATAAATCGTGCGAACTTTGTTTTTGAATGATATGATATTGAAGGGCTTGATGGGGGAATTGTTTCAATATCAATTTTTCTTTTTCTGGTATATCCTGACTGAGGAAATATCAAAAAAATAATCAAAAAAATAATGGTGAGAGGGTAAATGTGTTGGTTTAATGTGTTTTTTGCGTTCATAAAAGGCTCCTTTTTGATTTTTTAATTTTAATAAATTTTGGCTTCTATTATTAATATACCAGAGCTGATATGAGTTTGTTACACAAATAAAAATAAGTGTTTTTGGATATTTTTGATGTTTTTAAAATTTATTATAAATCTTAAAAACAAGAGGATTGGGATTAATTGTTGTAATTTGCTCGTGAATTTTTTACAATTATTTTTCTATTTTTCATTTCAAAAAAATATTAAAAAAAGGTCAATTGACAATGAGAGCCTTCATCATTTTTCTATTACTGGTTATGATAACGCCTTATTTATATGCTGAGAAAGCAATCATGCATAACAATAGAATTGTCAATGGCATCCCGGCCATTGAAGAAGCCTGGCCCTGGATGGTTTCTTTAATCTATTCGGATTCTTCAGAAACTACCTACCGACATTTCTGCGGCGGAACGTTGATTCATTCAAATTGGGTTGTAACTGCGGCACATTGTGTTGTATCACAATCTGCATTGAATATTGAAGTCATCGTCAATACAACATCATTAGAGGGCGGAACTGGTGAAAGAATTGGTGTCAATACAATCATAGTGCATCCCAACTACAATGCTTACACCTATGATTCAGACATTGCGCTGATTAAGCTAAAAAAGAGTACGCCAGCAACCCCAATCCAGAGAATATCGTCAAATATCGATCTGACAGGTAAGATGGCAATTGTTACTGGATGGGGAAAATTATCAGAAGACAGCGATCAATACAGTACAATTTTATACCAGGCAGAAGTTCCGATTGTTTCTGATCGTTCGTGTAAAGAAGCCTATAGTGTATCAGATATTACTGAAAATATGATTTGTGCGGGTTATGAAAATGGTCTGAAAGACAGTTGCAAAGGGGACAGTGGTGGACCACTTGTCGTTAATGATCAAGGTGTATGGAAAATTGTCGGGATTGTCAGTTGGAGTGAAGGCTGCGCGAAACCAGGTTTTTATGGTGTATACACACGCATTTCACAATTTAATGATTTTATTGAATCATACGTTAACACCGCCTCTATTCATGGGGATATTGATCAAAATGGGGTTGTGAATATCATTGATGTGTTGATGATTCTGAACCATGCTGCAATTTTTTAGATCTTTTATCATAACCAACCTGCGCGTAATTGACTCAAAACTGAAATCAATGTATCGCCAATTAAAGAATCAGTATTTCGATTTCTTCTAAATCAAATCGCGTTAATGGGGAATGCATATCACAATTGACAGGCCAGGCTGTATTATATATATTTCTGATCAAGCACACTTTACAAATCATTTGAACTATATTAAATTGTGATTCCTGAGTGCATAAAAAACGATTGGAGGGATAAAAGAATGAAAAAATTACTGAAACTT
>Ga0272440_1003293_pt1 | contig 12147 bp, 10 predicted proteins | sample SSMMMBAug17_FD_192440 | JGI IMG/M metagenome (GOLD analysis project Ga0272440, IMG submission 192440) | Marine sediment archaeal communities from Little Sippewissett salt marsh, Falmouth, MA, United States - SSM-MMB-Aug17 | ecosystem: Environmental > Aquatic > Marine > Wetlands > Sediment ... | reverse complement strand
ATTTTAAAAAAGCTTGTTATCATTATAAAATATTTTTAACATATTATAAAGACCCACAAATAAAAAAACGAATATTAAAATATATTCAAAAATATTATAGAAATATTAATAATTTTGATGATTTCCTGGAAATTTGCCAATAATTTTTTTATATCATTATAATGTATTGATAGAATCAGTGATATCTTTTCAACTTAATAATGTAATTATAGGACTATATAATAATCATATAACGCTGTATTAAGGATAATACTGAATAAATATCTACATATTGGTTTATTATAACGCTATAACAACAACTGTAGATTAAATTTTCAATTTTTGTCTCAAATTTATGATAATAAATAAGTTGATATGGAAAATAACACTGTAATATTTGGATATTTGACAATCTTATCAATGAATTATTTGGGTGGGTCATTTACAGATCGGCAAAGGCGGGTCTTTTATTAATCGGCGGTGACGGGCTATTTTGTTAAAAAAGGATTGTGATCAAACATTAATTGCAAATTAATTATATTATAATTAATAAAGTTCAATCACAATCCATTTATCCTTTCTGTAAATGTTTTGCTTGCCAAAACAAAAGGATGCCATATAACATGATATTTTAAACTATTTGAAATATCTAAAAACTGCTGGTTAATAATTTATTATTTGATTTTTTGATAGTATGATCTTTTATACATCTTACTGAACGTCCATGATCATATAAAGAATCTAATAAACTAACATTTAAATGAAATATCCCATTTTGTGGATCATTTATATAATACGCCCATCCTTCAATATTATCACCGCCTCCTGGTGTAGATGACCAATATGAAGTCGAAAATGTTATCCATGGATCATTTTCTTCAGGAGCGTATTCTCCAACCTGTTTATGATTAAATCCTGATATCCCTCCAACAGAAATATCTTCAATAATTGTATCTCCATAATAGGCGTTATCAGGGCTATAACTATTTATATCAACATCAGCATCTAGTGGAAAGGTTGAATCTACATAATTTAACGTTTCTTTCCATTCATCATCTGTTGGTATATGCCAACCAGATGGACATATTGCTTTATCATATTGATATAAGCCACCTCTTGCATAACACTCATCTGGATTATTATAAAAACACCATTTTTCTCCAATTTTTTGTGTATCTCCAGCATTTTCAAATTCACCTGAATTTAAATTTTCAGCCATCCAGCAATAATCACCAATTTGAACTGTCTTATAAGCATTTCCATATGTATCAGTAATTTCATATCCACAAACAAAATTCTCATCTGTATCATCATCTGAACATCCAATAACAAAAGCAATAAAAATTAATAATATGAAATTCAAATAATAAAGAGAACTCATAAATTTAACTCTTTTCATTTTAACAATAATATTTGCATGTTTAGTAAATAAAATCTTCATAATTTCTACTTCCTCCTTTAAAATACAATTTATAATTTTTAATTAAAATAATAAGTTAATAGCATAAAAAAATAACGCCTAAAAGACACTTTTATAATTAACATAAAAAAAATTTTTTATGAAATTTTGGTAGTCCATAACAGGTAGTGATTTTATTAAAGTTATAACAAATATAATGATTCAAATTCTTAGCCCTGAAAGTGCGTAACATACCAGCCCAGGGCAACGCCCTGGGTTAAATATAACCACAGCTAAAGCCCTTAAAGGGCGTAATATAAAATATCCTTTTTGTATAATTATGTTTCGCCCTTTCAGGACTCCAATAATTAATATAATCTTAACCCAGGGCGTTACCCTGGGCTGGTATGTTACGCACTTTCAGGGCTTAAAATTTTGTTTTTTTACCCAGGGCGTTGCCCTGGGCTGGTATGTTACGCACTTTCAGGGCTTAAAATATGCTTCTTGAAAATTATAGTATAATAAGAAATAAAAGCACTACCTGTTATGGGCTACCGAAATTTTTTCATATGCTGCCATAAAGGGCCTTTATAACCTATTTTTCTTAATCCTTTTTGAATTTTTTTTGACATTGAATTTTTTAAGCCAAGAAATATCCAATTTTTATTTTTAGAAGAAAAATCCTCCATATATTCAATAATTTCATCTTTTATATATTTTGATAAATAAAAGGTAGGTTCCAAAAGATCGTTATCAGATGAAATCACTCCTTCTGATATTGCAATATTAAATAGTTTTGTATTAGGGTATATTCTTATTCCAATCATGCACGCAGCAGCTGTTGGAGATATTTCAAGAATATTATCTAAAGAATCTTTAATTGTATCAAAAGTTTCTCCTGGTCCCCCTAATAATAGAGAATGGCAAAAATTAATGCTATTTTCTTTGCAAATAGCTGATGCTTTAAATAAATCTTTAACTGTAAAATCTTTACCCATATTTAAAAGCATTTTATCATTTGCAGAGTCTGATCCAAAATCTATACTTGTACATCCTGCTTTTGCCATAAGTTCTGCTAATTCATTTGTTAATATTCCTGGATTTCCAAAACAACCCCATTTTACAGAAAGATTTCTATTAATAATTTCCTTGCATATTAAGCCAGGATGTTCAATAGGAAATAAAAATTCATTATCTACAAAAAATAATGTATTAACGCCTTTTTCAAGAATACCTTCAATCTCGTCACATACATTCTTATGATTTCGAAGTCTTACCTTCCTCCCTTCAACTATTGGATAAGTACAATAAATGCATTTAAAAGGACATCCTCTTTTGGTTTGGATGTTTGCCATTCCGCCAAGTTTGTAATACTTCTTAAATTCAAATGCATCTCTATCAGGGGTTGTATTGTTCTCTTTAATATTGATCAGGTTAGCATCTATAATTTTTTTATCAATTGTAGATAAATAATCAGGATTTTGTTCTATCTTTTTGATAAAATTAATGAACTCATATTCACCTTCTCCAACTATGCCAATATCAGCTTTAAGGTATTTTAACATTACTTCAGGCATTATTGAAAATGCAGCCCCTCCTAAAACAATTATAGATGATGTCTGCTTTTTTATAGTATCCACAATTTCTTGATAGAATGGGATATATGATAAAAAATTTGGATAAGTTGTTGAATCGAAATTTCTTAATGATAAACCAATAATATCCGGCTTATATTCTAAAATTTTTGACTTAATTTTACTTTTGAAATCATCGCAAAAAAATAAATCAAGAATTTGAAAATTCATATTATTTTTTTTTAATGAATCAGCTATATAAGCTGTGCCTAATGGAAATACAGGATCTGGTATAGACTCAGTATTTGTTGCAATTAGTAGTGTCTTCATTTAATTATTCCTTTATTTAAATACCATAGCTATTTGATTTTTATAAAATTATCTTTGATTGATAATTCAAATTTTTTTTGAAATAATTTCAGCTATAGTTTTAATATTATTAAATGATTCAGGTACAAGTTCATCATCAATGAATTCGATGTTAAAATGTTCTTCAATTAAAGATAAAAATTCAACTAAAAAAACTGAATCAAAACCTAATCCATCTTGAAGCAAGGATTGTGTATCAGTTAATTGTTCAGGTTTAATTGCAATTTCAAAATTTTTTACTATAATTTCTTTAATTTGTTGAATAATTTCATTCATATTTATCCTCTTTTTAATTAATTGTTTAATTACATTTCATTTAAAAAGTTTTTGTGCTTCATAAATGTAAAATATGTAGTTATTAATTTTTCATTAACTTCAGGACAAAATAATAAAGATTTTGCTAATATTTTTTGGGTTTTCATAGTGTCAAATTCTGGTTTTTCAGTAAATATATTAAATTGTGAACTTTTTAAGTTTCTTAACATAATAGAAAAATTGTGCCTTGGATTTTTTTTTGCAAATTGAGTTAAATCTTCAATCCAGTCATGAAAATTTGATGGAGTAATGTCATAGCCTATAGACTTAATTATTTTAAAAATTTCATTCCATGTTATAGATATAGGATTTGTTATATGAAAGTTATTACCAATAGACCTTTCATTCATTGAAATATTAATGATTGCCTTAGATACAAAGTCAACAGGGCATATATTCATTTTTGATTTCAATTCAGGATATTTTTTTAAAAATAAAACGCTCTTAATTACATTATAAAATAAATTATTAAAATTTGGAGTCATTCCAGTTTTTGAATGGCCAAGAATTAAGCCGGGTCTATATATAGATGCAGGAAGCCCTTTTTTAATCGCATTTAACATTATATGTTCACTAACCCATTTTGTTTGACGATAACCTCCTTTAAATAAGGAATCATACTCTGGATATTCATGCTCTTTAACAATATTATTTAAATACAACCCGCTAAAAAAGACAGCAATACTTGAAATATAATGAAATACTTTTGTTTTTTTAAGAGATGCAAGTTTTACTAACTCAATAGTCGAAAGGACATTTACTGGTTTCAAAGCTTTGTACGAAAACATTGAATTTATTTGAGCACCATTATGGTATATTACATCAACTTCTTCACATAAATGATCATATTTTTGTTTATCAATTCCAATTAAGGGTTTTGATAAATCTCCAATTATAGCAATAATTCTATTTTCAAATGAACTATTCCATAATTCTAAATATTTCATTTGCTCAATAACTTTATTTTTTGCAAATTTATCACTTTCAGATCTAACAATACAATAAATTAATCCATTAGTTTGATTTAGTAGTTCATAAAGCAAATAATTTCCAAGCAATCCTGTAGAACCTGTTAAAAGAATTGTTTGGTTATGAAAAATATTTTTTGTTAAAGAACATTTAAATTCTATTTGATCATCAAGTATTGATTCTGCTTCTAAATTAATACTATTTGTTTTAATATTCACTTTTCAAATAACTCCGCATATACAAGAATTAGTAATATATTATAGCAAGTAGAATATAAAAATATCCTTAAAATTATTTAATTATAAATTTTGAACTAATTTTTTAAGTTCTTGTCTGTCAAACTTGCCACTTGGTAATAAAGGTAATGATTCAAATAAGATTATTTTATCAGGAACCATATAAGCAGGCATATTATTAAAACATAATTTTTTAATTTCGTTAATATTCAATTTAGCTTTATTATTAAGCACGCAACAGGCAGTTAAATTTTTTCCTCTGTTGCTGTCGCCAACAGAAATGACAACAACTGTTTCAATTCCATTAATTAAAAGGATTTTTTTTTCAATCTCACCAAAAAAAACTACATGACCATCTCTATTTACACTATGATCAGATCTTCCATAAATTGATAAAAATTCATCGTTAAAAAACTTCCCAATATCATTAGTTTGTAACCATTTTTTATTTTCAGTAACAAATGATTTGCCATAATCATCAATATATCTATTGAAAGCATATTTATGATTTACTTGTATTTTACCAACATCACTATCTTGAGATTTGTTTTTTGACTTAATTTTTATTTTAACTTCATTCATAGCTCTGCCAACACTTTTTATTCTAAAATCATAAGAATCGTCAGGGCTTGAACATGCGATAGCTCCAGTTTCAGTACTGCCATAGAGTTGAACTATTTTTCCAAAAAGTAATTCGTAATTTTTAAAAGTTTCTTCTTTAATACAATCTCCTGCAACAATTGTTAATCTATAAGGTCGTGATGTTTTCCTTACTTTTTGTAATGAATCACAAAAAACTGGAGTCATAAACGATATTTCAGGATTAAATTCTTTTTCCCTTTTTATATATGTTAAAAAATTTGAATTGTTTTGTAAATCAATTGAGGCGCATAAAGCTGCACATGGTGCAAAAGCAGTAGTAAAACCAAATGAATGATATATTGGTACTGTTATCGCTATTCTATCGTTACTTGATAATTTTAATCTATTTATACAATTATTAATATTACCTAATAGGTTTGAATGTTTATGTTCTGTTATTTTTGAAATTCCTGTGCTTCCAGAAGTTCTAAGATAGAACATTGGTTCATTATTAATAATTTCATAATTTTCATTCCAACTCTTATTGGTTGAAATTGTTAAATATTTTTCTAAATCGAATAAATCACTATTGTTTTCTAAATTATCAGAATCTATAATAATGATATATTTACAAAAATTTGGAATTTTTTGCGAAGGAGCTACTTGATTTTTTATTCTAATTTTTTTTGGCATTAAAAAAAAATTGTAATCTTTTTCCAAACAAAACATAATCATGACAGCAGATGAAACTGAGTTATTACATTTTAAGCAAATGCAATTATTTTGAGAAATTTTATTTTTTAAAAAAAAACTTGAAATTTCTTTAAAGATTAATTGGATTTCATTATAATTACAACTAATCTTACCATCATTAATAATATTTAATCTATGATTTCTATCTTTTGTATGTATTCCAATAAACTTCATACTTAAAGCCTTATTATATTATTATCAAATTACAATTTAATTATTGGCTCTGGATTATATCCATCAAATGTATATCCAAAAAGTTCAATATCATCTTTAAAAATTTCATAAAGTAAAACCATTGTTTTATCATTATAATAATACCTGTAATCTTTATGTTTAGTTTTGTTTAAATGAGGAAGAGATTTATTTACATTAATTGTTTTACAAATATATGAAAAATCATTTTCTAAATTTTCATATCTGCCAACAAAGTTAACTAAAAAGTTATTATTATCATCTGTAATAACATCTTTTTGAAATTTTACCGCACCTCTTGGATAAGGATTTTTTGTTTTTGATAACCATATTAAATATTGTTCAAAGTTATCAGTTAAATTTTTATATCTTACATCATGTTTTAAAGTAAGTAGAAAATGAAACCAGGAAACCTGCCAATCCCATGGGTTTCTAACAAAACAAAATTTAAAAGAATTTTTCCAAATATCTATAGGAATATCTAATATTAAATCCTTTGCTTTTGCATGAAATATTGTTGATACCCACATTTCAAAAAAAGGATTTTTTTTCCCGCCTTTATACTTTGGAGGTCTTTTTATTTTAAATTTTTCTGGATATTGACAATATTCTTCCAATACTTCTTTGACGCTCGTACCAGCAACTTTTGCAATATGAAAAAAAATAAAGTTATGACAGTAAGAGATTATCATTTTTCACTTTTTTATTTATTGTATAATCAAAAGCAATTATTATTAAAATTTATTATATATTTTGTTAAGTAGATTTATTTTTTTAATTTTATAAAATATATATTAAAACTTTGCTTTAATATAGCGTGATAATATATCCCTTTAAGAATATTATTCATTTGATCATAAACTAATTGATAATACGAGCCAGGATAACGTTTATCTTGAAATTTTATAAATATTTCAATTTGATTGTTGTCTATTAATCTAATTTTTGATTCTTTAATATAAATACTGGCAGGATTAAAATAATGAGCATCTATTAGTCCATTTGGATATATTTTATCTATTGTTAATAAATAAGTACCATCTGCTCGCATCCATTTACCTGTCAACTTAGAAGTTATTTTTTCATCAAACTTGTTTTCTATATTCTTGGAATCTAAGTTCTTATTATCGCAAATAAGTTGAGAAGTATGAATTAATAAAATACTTAAAATATAGAATAATAAATAAATATTTGGTTTTGTGTTTTTATTTGTCATAATTATTATTTTTTCTTAAATCTGCCTAAATGTTCCCATAAAGGGCCTTTATAACCTAACTTTCTTAAACCTTTTTGAATTTTTTTGTAAGAATCATTACGAAAACCCGGAAAAAACCAATCGGGATTATTTTTCGAGAAATTATCAATATATGGCAGTATTTTGTCTCTAATATCTTTAGAAATATAAAAACATGGTTCTAGTAAATTATTATCAGGTTCAATAATTTTTTCCTCAATTGCTATTTTATATAATTTTGTGTTTGGATAAATTCTTATTCCGACTAAACAAGTTACAATAGTAGGTGAAATATCTAAAATATTATCCAAAGTCATTTTAACAGTATCCATAGTTTCTCCAGGTCCGCCTAAAATAATTGAGTGACAATATTTTATACTATTTTTTTCACAAATCTGTGAAGCTTTAAATAAATCTTTAACAGTAAAATTTTTTCCTAAATTATAAAGCATTTTATCATTTGCTGCATCAGAACCAAAATCAATACTTTTTAATCCAGCTTCTACCATTAAATGTGCCAGCTCGTCAGTCAACAGTCCAGGATTTGCATAACAACTCCAGTTTATCAATTGCTTTCTTTTAATTATTTCATTACATATTGAAATAACGTGTTCATCAGGAAATAAGAATTCATTATCTACAATAAATAATGACTTAATGTCTAATTTTAGTAATTGATCAATTTCATCACAAACAGATTTAGGATGTCTTTGTCTGATATTTCTACCTTCAATAACAGGATAAGTGCAATAAATACATTTAAAAGGGCAGCCTCTCTTAGTTTGAATGTTTAGCATCCCTCCATTTTTATAGTATTTGTTTATATCAAAACCATTTCTATCAGGAATTGCATCTGTTTCATAATCATTTTGAAATTCATTATCATTTTTGAATATTAAATTATTATTTATTTTTTTTATATATTCAGAGTTATTTTCAAATTTTTTAATCAATGAAACAAAATTGTTTTCACCTTCACCTACTATTCCTAAATCAGCATTAATATTATTTATAATTTCTTTTGGCATGATTGAAAAGCCAGCACCGCCGACAATTATTAAAGCATTTGAAATATTTTTTATTATTTGAATTATTTCTTTATAAAAAGGAATGTATGATATAAAATTTGGATATGAAGTTGTATCAATATTTCTAAGTGACATAGCTACAATATCAGGACTGTAATCCAAAATTGCTGTTTTAATATCATTTTCATAATTCTGACTAAAACATAGATCTAACAGTTTATGATCAATCAGATTTTCTTTTAATGCACCAGATATATAAGAAGCTCCTAAAGGAAAAACTGGATCTGGTATTGACTCTGTGTTAGTTGTAATTAATAGTATTTTCATATAGTTTATAATTTCAAAATGTTTTTATATTTTCATATCTAACTCGGTAACAAATTCAACCTGCATTTTTTTGTTTATATTTTTTATTTTGGTAAAATATGAACCATCATTAATATTTTTTATTATTTTATCATTAAATGGCATAACAAAATTACTGTTAGTCTTAGATAAATTAATTAATTCGTTATGTATTTTAATTACTTTTTGAGCATTATCTACAAATAAAGCATAATGAAAGATATTATCATTTTCAAATAATGATGTAATAAATTTAAAATAATTTGAAAAATAAATATCACAATTTTCATCACAACTTTTATCACAATTTTTATCACAATATTGATCGAAATTATTATTTTTTAATTTTGAAAGATATTTTGATTTATGTTGAACATCAAATAATTCAAGCATTAATTGTCTGTTATCAACTTTCAACCAAACTCTAATAATTTCAATATAGGCATTCATACTTTGTTGTAATTCATTTGATGATGGAAATCTAAGATATTTAATAATTTTCAGTGATTTTTTAAAATATTGATTAAATTTTGATATCCAATATACCAAACCATACAAAAATAAATCAATTGGTTCATTTATTTCAAAACCAACATGATATATACTATTATTCATTAATAGTCTTATTTGCAAAAATTCATTTTGGTCATTAAAAAAATAGTTTAGTAATTGATTACTTTTTTTATTTTCAATTTCAAGTAATGCATAAATTATCTTTTCAAAATCAATTCTAATTACATTAATTAATTCTTCAGTTGAATTGATAAATTTTTTATCTAAAATATCTTTATAAATATCTAACATTCTACGAATATTATCATTTCCCAAAAAATCAATAAATTCATCCAGAAATGAAGAAAAGAACATATCACCTAAGACACAACTTAAATAAATATGGTTTAGAGATAATGTATCTAATTTGTTATTTTGATTGTTATCTCTATAAAAATCCATCAATAGCATATTGTTATTTTCCCAAAAGATGAATTATATTTTAACTTGTTTACTTTATAAAAGTTTTTTGTACTTTAAAAAGATAATATCCACTTAAATTTTATTCATTTCGCCAGATTGGTGAATCTAATTCAAAACTTGGTAATAAAATACGAGTACCTCTATCTACATCTTCTATTCGTTGACATAGATTTTTTGGATCTTTTACTTCAAATAAAACATTTTTTTTGAAATTTGATAGTGATTGTTTTATGTTTTTAGTAAAATCTTGATAATAATAAGATACAAAATCATAATTTAATTGAATACCTGACAATGGGTTATGTTTAGAAGGTAAAATAGCTCTTTGTATTTTAAAAACATCATCTAATAATTTTGTTTCAATTGAAAAATTAACCAATATAATGTCATAAATTTCAGAATAAAATTTATCCCAAAGATTTTCCTCATCCATATTGATAAATATTTCTCTTGGATGACGTCTAATTATATCATATACTTTATTTTCGAAAAAGAATTCCACCTTTTTTTTAAGGGAATTAATGACAGAATTAATTATTGGGTATTTATGTTCTTCAGTTGATTTATCTGAACTATCAAGACCTATATTTAATAAATTTTCGAGAACATCTCCCTGCCCAATTCCTTTTTCAGTTGCTATTAAATAAATTATGTATTTTAATGGTCTATAACAAACAGCAAATAGAACCCATGCTGCATAAAGATGGACATGTTTATATTCTTCTTTAGAGCATGTTTTTAAACCAACGATTATATCCCAATTTTCATTAAAATCCTTACTTTTTAAAGTTTCTGTAATAATTCCATGTTCTTTTTGATATTCAGGATTTTCTAATTTTGTATTTGGTATTACCATTGTTGTAAAAAGTTGAGGTATCATTTTTTCATTAAGAGCAATATTGATATCTTGTTTGAATGTTTTATAAGAGCTACCTGGAAGACCTAACATAATATGTATCATAACTGGTAATTTATACTTGGTATATTCATTTCTTAATGTTTGAAAATAATCTGGATCATAAGGTTTACGTGAAATATTTTTCAAAGTTTGCTTGTCAAAAGTTTGAATTGATACAGCAAGAGAAGCAGTTATTTTAGCATCAATAAATAATCTACAAATTTCTAAACAGATTTTTTTATTATTGGCATAATTAACAACAACATTTTGTGGATAGCCATATTTTTTCTTAAATTCACATAGATGCTCTGCAATTTTTATATCTCGCTCAAGTATTCCAAAATTTGCATCCGCCATAAATAATGTAGGAATTTTATTTTTAGTAATAAACTCTAATTCTTCCACAACCAGGTTAATATCTTTTTTAATTATTTTTGGGAAATTAAATCCCCATGAGCAATATACACATTTAAAAGGACAACCTCTATTTGTTTCTACGACTGAACAGTAGAAACCTGGTAATAAAGACTTAAATTCATTGTTAAGATATGGTGAAGGAATAATTGATAAATCGTCAATTCTTTCTCTCATTTCATTAATAACAACCTCATTACTATCTTGATCTCTAAAAGATATCCCTTTTACTTTATAGTAATCTTTAGTTGTAAAAATTTCATTAATTAACTCCATACATGTAATTTCACCTTCACCATGAACAGCAAAATCAACTTGTTGGTTATTCATAATAAAAGATTTAGAATTATGTGGTATAAAAGCACCACCATGAATAATGATATGATTTTGATTTATTTGCTTTAATTTTTTACTCAGAATTAGATGATTATTTGCATTCCATGAATAATCAGACATAAGAAAAATCGATTGCTTTTCAAATTTTTGCAAGTTTTTATCATCTTTTAAAAGCAAAGGATTAACTAACCATTCAGTATCAAAATTTAAAATTTCCAATAATTCTGGTTTATATTTTTTAATCATTGCAACTATATTGCCTAAACCTAATGGAATTATCGTATCTGGGTTTATATGTACTCTATAAACGTCAATTTTATTCATTTAATGACCTTCCAATTAATTATTTAACATTAAAATAAATATAACAAATGCTGTATAAAATGTAGAGAGGATAAAAAACGTCTCTACATTTTACCTGATGTTTATATGAAAGTATAAAATTTAGACATAAATTCAATATGTTCTGAGGCTAATGATTATGCCTCTGAAAAACAAATTTGTAGTCTGGAGTCCCAAATCTTTAGATTTGGGAGTCAGTAATTTTTT
>Ga0272440_1003292_pt1 | contig 12151 bp, 12 predicted proteins | sample SSMMMBAug17_FD_192440 | JGI IMG/M metagenome (GOLD analysis project Ga0272440, IMG submission 192440) | Marine sediment archaeal communities from Little Sippewissett salt marsh, Falmouth, MA, United States - SSM-MMB-Aug17 | ecosystem: Environmental > Aquatic > Marine > Wetlands > Sediment ... | reverse complement strand
CCTTTCTCAATTCAGCGTTGGGCTTTAGCCCTACGCTGTTCTTGGGGTTGCCGAAATCGTGCATTCCTTGTATGAAATTCACTTCCCCTAAACTGTACATACGCCCGTTGCTTTCTCGTTCCCACGCTTTGCGCGATTTGTGTAGGAATGAGAAATTAGTTACGAGATTCCCGTTTGACAAATAATTTATGTTCATATAATATTTCACAATCAAAAGAAGGGGGGCATATTTTTTTAATGGCATTGCTGATCCTCTATAAACAGCTTGATACAGAACAAGTTGAGAATCAATTTAATTTAAAAAAGGTGGTGAAGTATGTTTAATCAAATGGCGATAATGGCCTTGATACTAGTAGCAGTCCCATCAGTTGTGGTTGCAGGAGACATAAATAACAAACTGATTCTTGAAAAGCTGAATAGTTTGTCCAGGCGTGTGGATGACAAGTTTTCATCTTTAGAAAAACAGATTGATTTGCTCAGGGACGATATGAATAGACGTTTTGAAGATCAACAAGTGCTGAATTATTTTGTATTTGGCAGTATATTAACTGTATTGACACTTGTGAGCGCATTGATTGTATTAATCAATGAGACCGGAGATCATTTTTATATCAAGTTTATGAGGAAATTGACAAATTGAAAAGTTAGTTTAAGAACAAATTTCATAAATTATATGAACATCTGGATTTAGATATGCAGGGATCCCCAAAAATCAAGCCGGTGATACAGACATGACAAAGCAATACACTATTGAAACCAAGGAGAAATATATGTTTACAAACTTCATCATATTGATATTGATGATAATTACAACTCCATCAATTGTTTTTTCTGGTGACATAGATAACAGACTGATTCTTGAAAAGCTGAATAGTTTGTCCAGACGTGTGGATGACAGATTCTCGGTCATGGATGACAAATTTGCATCTTTAGAAAAACAAATTGATTTACTCAGGGACGATATGAATAGACGTTTTGAAGCTGTGGATAAACGTTTTGACGATCAACAAATGCTGAATTATTTTGTATTTGGCAGCATATTAACTGTATTGACACTTGTGAGCGCATTGATTGTATTAATCATATGGGATCGGAGATCATTTTTATATCAAGTTTATGAGGAAATTGACAAATTGAAAAGTTAGTTTAAGAACAAATTTCATAAATTATATGAACATCTGGATTTAGATATGCAGGGATCCCCAAAAATCAAGCCGGTGATACAGACATGACAAAGCAATACACACTTGAAACCAAGGAGAAATATATGTTTAAAAACTTCATAATATTGATATTGATGATAATTACAACCCCAGCAATTGTTTTTTCTGGTGACATAGATAACAGACTGATTCTTGAAAAGCTGAATAGTTTGTCCAGGCGTGTGGATGACAAATTTGCGTCTTTAGAAAAACAAATTGATTTGCTCAGGGACGACATGAATAGACGGTTTGAAGCTGTGGATAAGCGATTTGAAGCTGTGGATAAGCGTTTTGACGATCAACAAGTGCTGAATTATTTTGTATTTGGTAGCATATTAACTGTATTGACGCTTGTGAGCGCATTGTTTGTTTTAATCATATGAGACCGGAGATCATTTTTATATCAAGTTTATGAGGAAATTGACAAATTGAAAAGTGAGTTTAAGGAAAAGATTCATAAAATATATGAACATTTAGGTTTAGATATGCAAGGATCCTCAAAAATCAAGCCGGTGATACAAACATGAGGTAAAATAAACATCTGAGAAAAAAATGTTCGATTTTTAAATATTTATTAAATAAACAAAAGAAAAAAAGGGTTTGCGGATAATTCCGAAAACCCTTTTTTATGATAAGCACGTCTGACTTACAAATCATTCTTTAGTAAATCAGTTCGGTTTCGCTGAATTTATCTTTAAACAAACAGTATGCCCAAATCTGATATCCAATAACCACCGGAAGAAACATCAAGACAACCACCAGCATGATTGTTAATGTCAATGGACTTGATGATGCATTATGAGCTGTCAAACTAAAGGATTCATCAATCAATGAGGGATACATATTGGGATACAGACCGATAATGCCAAAAAATACACAACTGAATATGGTAATGGCTGATGAAAACCATGCAAACCAATAATGCTTCATGTAAATATAAAAGCGAACCGCCAGGATTGACAGCACCGCAAGCAATAGAACCACATATAGCATTGGATTTCTTTGATAATTCTCAAACAAGCTGGTTGCATAGCGTGATGCTGCCACAAATACCAGAATTGCGGTAACGATCGTTGGCCAGAGTTTTAATATCAAGGCTTCGGCTTTTTTCTGAAGATTGCCATCGGTTTTGATTGTCAACCATATGGCACCATGCATCAGGAATAATAAAACAAACAAAATGCCACCCAGCAATCCATATGGATTGATAAATGTCAGCAGGCTGCCATAGAAAACGCCATTGTTATCAAATGGAATACCTTGAAAAATATTGGCAAATGCAACACCAAAAAGAAAGGCTGGAATAAAGCTCCCCACGCACATACAAATATCCCATACCGCACGCCAGGCTTTGGATTCATCATTTTCACGAAACTCGATAGCAACGCCCCGAAATATCAATCCAAACAAAATTAGCATCAAAGGGGTGTACATGGTGCTAAACATGACACCATAAACCATTGGAAAGGCTGCAAATGTGACGCCACCGGCTGTAATCAGCCAGACTTCGTTGCCATCCCAGACCGGCCCAATGGCATTATACATTTTTCTTTTTTCCATTTCATTGTCAGCCAAAAATGGAATCATACTACCGACACCCAGATCAAATCCATCGGTAATAAAAAAGATGGCCCATAGCAAGCCCCAAAGAAAAAACCATATTGTCTCTAAAACCATTGTAACCTCCTATTTTAAGCTGCGGGCTCAGGCCCTTTTGATGCATTTTTGGCGATCAGATAAAATCCAATGATGCCCAGCAGTCCATAAACCAAAAGAAACGCAGCCAATGAGGTAAACACCTGGATCGTATTGACCGGTGAAACCGCATCCTGTGTTTTCATCAAACCATACACAATCCAGGGTTGACGGCCCACTTCTGTCACAATCCATCCCATGGATCCTGCAATGTAGGGCAATGGAATTGAAAATAGCATAATTTTTAAAAACCATGGATGATCCAGCAATCGATTTCGTAAAAACCATGCCATGACTGTCAGAAGGCAAAGCAATGTCCCCAGTCCCACCATAATTTTAAATGCCATCGAGGTGATTAACACATTGGGACGTTCATCTTTGGGAAATGCTTTTAAGCCAAGCACTTCGGCATCGAAATCTTTAAACGCCAGAAAGCTTAACAGGCCAGGAATTGGGCCGATTTCAATGGAATTTCTTTCGTTTTCTTCATCTGGCCAGGCAAATAAAAAAACCGGTGCGTTACTTTTGGTTTCCCAATGACATTCCATTGCCGCCATTTTTGCCGGTTGTTTTTCAGCAACGTCTGCCCCATGAAGATCGCCTTCAATCACCTCAAAAAATGAGAAAAACAAACCAAACACCAAGGCAATTTTAAAGGATCTGGCAAAGAATTCAATGTGTTGTCTTTTGAGCAAATGATATGAACAAATGCCCATCACAAAAAATGCCGATAAAATATAACCCGCACTGACTGTATGCAAAAACTCCAGAATGGCAAATTTACTGAATATTGCCGCTGTTAAATCAGTCAGCTCTGCGCGACCATCACGTATGGTGTATCCCACTGGATGCTGCATCCAGGCATTGGCCACCAGAATCCATAAGGCAGAAATGGTTGATGCAATAGCAATCAGCCACATGACTGTCGCATGGGCCCATTTGGACAGCTTGTTCCATCCGAAAATCCATACGCCCAATAAGGTGGACTCCAGAAAAAAAGCGACAGTGGCCTCAATAGCCAGTAGCGGTCCAAAAATATCCCCGACAAATGCGGAATATTTTGACCAGTTCGTTCCAAATTGAAATTCCAATGTAATACCAGTGACCACGCCCATGGCAAAATTGATCAGAAAGAGTTTTCCCCAGAATTTTGTCATTCTCAGATAAAGGGTATCCCCTGTTCGGACATATTGGGTTTCCATGTAGGCCACTAAAAAGGAAAGACCAAGGGTTAAAGGAACAAACAAGAAATGAAACAAAGTTGCCGCTGCGAATTGCAGCCTTGAAAGAAATAGAACATCCATATTGCTTTCACTCCTTTAGCAAAAAAATTGTGACAGTGCATCCTAATCTCAAAACGACGGAATTGAAATGCTTTAAGAGGAGTTAACTGTCAGTATAAATCCAATATTCACTTGGATTATAATGTTAAACCATATTTTTGAGTTTATCCAAAACAGAATCATAGTCAAGGGCTTCCCGAACCTCACCATTGATGAGCCGGTACTGAAGCACCCCATTTGCATCCAGAATAAAGACTGCACGTGTTAATAGTCTGAATTCCTTCATCAACACACCATATGTCGTGCCAAACGATGTATCCCGATGATCTGAAAGGGTAATGACATTGTCCAATCCAGACGCGCCACACCATCGTTTTTGGGCAAATGGCAAATCCACGCTGATTGTCACCACCTGAAGATTGTTGACGATTTTGGTGGCCTCCTGGTTGAAATGCCGTGTTTGCAGGTCACAAATGGGTGTATCCAGAGAAGGTACTGATGATATCAAACAAATTTTGCCCTTAAAGTCTGATAATTTCACCATACTCATGTCATTTGATACGAGTTCAACATCGGGTGGCGCCTCATTTTCAACAACAGGGCCACCGACCAGTGTTACTGGATTACCCGCAAAGGTAACCAGGTCGTTTTGTTCCAGCATGTTACTCTCCTTTCTTTTGGGATAATGCACTATCCCTTTTGATTTTTTAATCGAATTGATAAGATTAACACTTTTTGTTTGTAAAAGCCAGAAATATTTTGTTGGATTCATTTTCAAATCCATGAAAGCATTGAAATTAATTGTGTTGGGTTGACATGTTCACAGGGTTCTTGTATTATCCAAGAGAATTTCGAAAAAATAAGGAACAATTGAAAAATAAGTTCCCCATTTTAAATGTTTGACGCAATATTCATAAAAGATCACATCTTTATTATAAGGAAAAGATAATGGGAGAGGTTTCAGTTAAAGCGCAATTAGAAAATGTGTTTGACAGAGACATGTTTGAGTCTGGCTATATAGATGAAAAGAATGTAAGGTCATGTGTGATACAGGCTTTAGTTGATACGGGTGCTGTTATGCTTGTCTTGCCTAACGATGTTGTTACAAAACTGGGTTTAAAGAATCGTCGAAAGGTGATTGTTTCATATGCTGATGAACGAAAAGAAGAACGACCTGTTGCCGGCCCTGTAACAATCAAAATAGGGCATCGCTATATGAATACAGATTGTATTGTCGGCCCACCATTAAGTGAAGCATTAATTGGACAGGTTATTCTGGAAGAGTTGGATCTTCTGGCAGACTGCACCAAAAGACAATTAATCCCAAGACCGGAATCGCCTGATTTTCCATTACTTAAATTGAAATAGTGATATACGTTTTTATTAAATTTTTAGGGGCGAACTTCATGCCCTGAATGATGAAAACTAACAAGGAGATAAACATGATAAAAATCGGAATTATCGGTGGATCCGGCCTTGATGATCCACAACTGCTTCAACAAGCTGAGGATATTACCAATGAAACGCCCTATGGCATGCCATCTTCGCCAGTGGCATCCGGAACAATCAATGATGTTCCAGTGTTGATTCTGGCACGTCATGGCAGAAAGCATCAGTTTAGCCCCACTCAGGTGAACAATCGTGCCAATATTCATGCTTTGAAAGAGTTGGGCGCCACGCATATCATTGCAACAACCGCGTGCGGAAGCCTGAAAACCGAAATCGAACGTGGGGATATGATTATTCTGGATCAGTTCATTGATTTTACAAAACATCGCATCAATACCTTCCATGAATCCTTTGAAAATGGCATTAATCACGCATTGATGGCCGATCCATTTGATTCAAAACTGAGAACGTTACTGTTTCAAACCGCTCAAAAACTGGCCTATCGGGTCCATGAAAAAGGAACAGTTGTGACAATTGAAGGCCCCAGATTTTCAACACGTGCGGAATCCCATATGTTTCGGGGTTTTGGTGCGGATGTTATCAACATGTCCACAGCACCCGAGGTGGCGTTGGCTGTTGAGGCTGAAATTCCATACGCTGCTGTGGCAATGTCGACTGATTATGATTGCTGGAAAGATGATGAACCGCCCATGACCTGGGAAGAAATCCTTGCTGTTTTCAACGATAATGCCGAACGTGTCAAAAAACTGATTGTTGAAACATTGACCGCAATCAAAGAAACCTTAAATCCATGAGCAGCTGGTGGCTAATTCTGCCGGCAGTGGTTATTTGTGATTTGCTTTTGGGAGATCCGGAAAGGCCGGTTCATCCGATTCGCCTGATGGGCAACGCGATTACGTTTTTTGAACCTATTTTTCGGAAATCTATCAAGGGAGAACAACTGGCCGGCGCATTGTTTGTTTTGTTACTGGTTCCTGGCACATGGCTTTTGACTTTCATAATTGTGGCATATGCTGAAACAAAGTCTTCAAGCTTTGCTATTCTGGTCCAGATTGTCATCATTTTTTATGCACTTTCGATTCGCACCCTCATTATGGCAGGCATGACTGTCTATCAAGATCTGGTTCGTGGCGATATAGAAAAAGCACGCCTGGCCGTTTCAATGGTAGTGGGTCGCGATACCAAACCCTTGGATCAAACCGGATTGATCAGGGCAATCATTGAAACCATTGCTGAAAATTTTGTGGATGGTATTGTTTCTCCATTGTTTTACGCAGCGATTGGCGGGGCTCCCCTTGCAATGGCCTATAAAATGATCAATACGTTAGATTCCATGATTGGTTATAAAAATGATCAATACCGAAAGTTTGGCTGTTTTGCAGCCAAACTGGATGATTTGGCCAACTGGATTCCAGCCAGATTATCAACACTGTTTATTGTTATCGGTGCGGCAATTACAGGTTTTTCTGCAAATCAGGCATGGCAGACAACAAAAAATGAAGCAACCCATCATTCAAGTCCCAATGCTGGTTTTCCAGAAGCTGGATTTGCCGGAGCATTGGGGGTTTGTTTGAATGGCCCGAATGTCTATCATGGAAAAGTTGTAAACAAGCCTTTTATCGGCAAGCAATATTCAGTGCCAACAATCAATCATATTCTTCAGGCCTGTTGTCTCGTTTTGTTTTCCAGTCTTGTTGCGATTGGGTTTGTTTGGGGGGTGGGATTCATGATAGCGGCTATGGTTTGATTTGGTTGGCTTTAAAATATCAATAAATATTAAAAAAACATCTTCAAGGTAATTAATTATTGAAAAAATCAGACCGAAATATTGAATTGCTTGCGAATGCGTCGAATGTGCTTTTGAAACCGGGCTTCGTTAATGTATTTGTTGGGAACCTCAACCAAGTTTAAGCCCTTACAATACATACAACGAGTAACCACTTTGCCTGAACCTGTGGCATCTGGCTGGATCAATGAAAAGGTGGCGTAAAATCGTCTCTGGCATGAAGTGCAAATGACTTTAACTGTTTTCGTTTTTGCTGGTTTTAGGATTTTCATTCTTATTTCCCTTTGAATATTTTTTGGCTATGGGGTGCTTCTCGTTCACACGCTGGGCGAAAAACGAGTAGCCAATATTAACGCCATGAAAAATCATGGTTGATTGTTGTATCAAAAGAAGAAATATCTGTCAAATTTATTTAATTAACTCATTGAATTTTATTGGATTGTATGTTCATTGAACTAATCTTCTGATGTAATTTTGATAAAAAAATAATCGCTTCATCAAAATCATAAGATGATATCAATGATTCCAAAACGTTGCCATCATCATTGAGACGTTCCGGCAACCGAGATTTCAGTTCCTTGAAATAATCAACTGCAGCGGTTCTTCCTTGATTCAAAAGCAGGTGTAATTCATCAAAAGATTTGTTTAATTCAGATATATCTGCTGGAGATACAACTGATGATGCAGATGAAATGTTGGATGGCTGCAATGCATTCAAGTTTTGTTTAATGCCCTGAATAAGCGTTTTATGGGCACCTATTAAACTGACCAATGCGGTTTCAATATCCCTCTCATTATTTTGTTTGAGTGCATGGTCCAGCGATAAAGCACTTTGATACAAGCCCTCCGCACCAATATTGCCACCCAACCCTTTTAATGTATGCGCCATATGCTTTAATTCTTTGAAATTTCTCTGGTCTTTCAATCGTTTCAACTGTTCACCTGTATTTTGATAATCCTTATAAAATTCCAGTAACAATTTTTTGAACAGCGATTCATTACCAGCGGCACGTTTTAAACCCATTTTTATATCAATGCCTGAAATTTGGTGTGGAAAGGTTTCAGTGATTGTGTTTTCATATTCCACACTTGTTTGAAAGGATTGCATGACTTTATCCGAGTGAATCCACTGGGCCAATGTTTCTATAAAATTTTTAGGGTCAATGGGTTTGGGGACAAAATCAACCATTCCGGCGCGAAGGCAATTTTCTCTGGAATGAATCATTGTGTGTGCAGTAATCGCGATGATTGGAATTTCTGGTTGTTGATGACTCTCCAAAAGTGTCAGAATCCCATGTGTCGCCTTAAAGCCATCGAGGACAGGCATATGGATATCCATTAATATTGCATCGTATAATGTGTTTTGCTGCTGTATCAAGTCCTTGATCTTATCGATAGCCTCCCGACCATTGTTAACAATGTCTACCATAACACCTGATTGATTCAAAATATTTGTCATCAGTTGCTGATTGACCTCGTTATCCTCAGCAAGCAAAATTTGGGTATCGGAAAATTGATATTGACATAGCTGCTTGACATTACTTTTTTTCTGTGTTGTTTGAGAGGTTGCTTTTTCTGAAACCGTCACCGCTAACATTGGATCCGCTTGAAGTTGTTTTTTACCAACGCTTTCCAGATAATGGAGGCGCAGATAGTTTGAAATTCTTGTCAAAACAAGCGGCTTGATGTAGGGAGAGCGGATAATATCAACAATGCCTTTAGCAAATGCTTTTGGAATATCAATTTTTTCTGCTTGTGATGCAATCAGAAATACTGGAATGGATTGATTGGCCGATATTTGTGCGCACAACTCATATGGATCCATAAATTGAATATGGACTGAAATTATCGCTGCTTTGATTTCGATTTCTTTCGAATGGATCACTACCTGAGCTTCGTCTTTTTCATGGATTTTATAAACTGGGTATATGCTTTGCTTCAGCATGTCACCGAGGACTTTTTCCTCGATACGACCCGGATGATATCCATATAAAATATGTTGTTTATTCATGGTTTTCCTTATTAATGGCATTATTTCTGAATTCAGAAATAATGCCTCAGCAAACAAATAAAATACAACTTTTTAGCCAGGAGGCATAGGTGTTAAGTAATTTTTTTATCAATGGCCATATTATTATATGCATTGGCTTGCTCTTTTGTGGTGTTTTGATTGCTGCTTTCGTGGCAATCAGTATTTCGATCAAAAAAAACAAGAAAAGCAATACCCAGCTTGAATCTCTAAAAGCTCACCTTGAAACCATGGTCGATGAACGAACCTGTGAGCTGACTGCCTCAAATATAAAGCTACAAGAAGAAATCGTCAAGCGTGAGCATGCGCAAGAGGCTTTGCGTCAGGCAAAAGATGCTGCAGAGGCAGCCAACCAGGCCAAAAGTGAGTATCTTGCCAATTTAAGCCATGAACTACGAACGCCACTCAATGCCATTTTGGGCTTTTCTCAACTTTTGGAACGCAATCCCGAAGCCACTCATCAACAACGTGAATATTTGTGGATTATCAACCGAAGCGGGGAGCATTTACTGGCATTAATTAACGATGTTCTTGAGTTGTCAAAAATAGAAGCCGGACAGATTCATTTGAACATGACACAATTTAACTTGCATTTATCGATCAAGGGAATTGAGGAAATGATTCGCGGCCGTGCTGAAGAAAAAAGATTGAAATTCAATGTGAATTATGACCATTCTCCGGTTTATATTGAAGCTGATGAGAGCAAATTTCGTCAAATCTTGATTAATTTACTCAATAATGCCATCAAGTTTACAGATAAAGGCAGTATAAACGTTAAAGTATATTGTGACCCTTCACATGACACACCCCAATCAAAATCAAAGCGACTCAATATTAAGATTGAGGATACCGGCATCGGCGTTCCTGAAACTGAGATGCATGCAATTTTCAGTGCGTTTTCACGTGGCAGTCATGATAAATATGGAAAGGAGGGCGTTGGTCTTGGTCTTGCAATTTGTAAAAAATTAATTCATTTGCTGGGTGGAGATATCCAGGTGGAAGCTTCAGAAAAGGGGGGGTCGGTTTTTCATTTTTTTATTCAGTACAATGAAGTCTCTACTGTATCAGCAAATGTTCGTGATCGCCATATGATTCAATCGGTGGATAAAAATTGGCAACATGTTCGCATTCTGGTTGCTGAAGATAAATGGGAAAACCGACAGTTGCTCAAAAACTTGTTAATAGTGGTTGGCTTTCAGGTCGATGCGGTCAAAAATGGTCAGGAAGCCATTCAACTATTTCAAGAAAAGCAGCCGGCTTTGATTTTTATGGATATCCGCATGCCATTACTCAGTGGTACTGAAGCAACCCAAAAAATCAGGTCAATGCCTGGTGGAAACAAAGTCAAAATTATTGCAATTACTGCCCATGCATTTGAAGAATTTCGTGAGGATATTATTGCTGTTGGCTGTGACGATCTGATTCGTAAACCTTACAGGGAATCTGACATATTCAATAGCATTTCAAAGCATGTGGGCGTTACATTTGTAAAGACTAAATATGATCATCCAACAGTTTCCAATGATGCCGTTGAGTTGAGTCAAAAAGAGTTATCAATGCTATCTGAAGCGGATCGAAACCAGTTAAAAAAAGCAGCCATTGATTTGGATGTCAGTTGTTTTGAAAGAATTGTCGCACGTATTCAAATGAGCTATCCAGAACTTGGCAATCAATTGCTTGAACTGTCAAAACAGTTTCGATATGATCAAGTATTGAAGTTTATAGACGGGAAATAATGAAGCCTTCCGCCTTATATTTCTTTTTATCTCAAAGTAACAGCGCTGACATTTATTTATTTAATTAATTAATTAAGGAAAACTCGAAAAATAACTTCCCAATTTTTTTTCAATATTAATACATATAGTTATCCCCCTTTCATTTCATCTATAATTAATAGATGAAACATTTCGTTTTTATTTTCAATTTTTAATATTTTGGCACAAAATATGCCTTTTATCTCGCCTTTTTATCTTGTCGTTGTTTTAAATAATCCATTATTTATTTTTATTTTATGTTTAGACTTTTCCAGATAGATTTCAAGGCCATTTAAACAAAACAATTTGAAGGCCAAAATCAGAAATCATACTGATTTTGGATTTCTATTTGGACGCCACGATCTCCCCACCATGGAACATTATTTAGCCCCATTTCTTTTCGTTGCGAAAGCATTTTTGATAGTCTTTTCTTGATTCCTTTTCGATCACCATCCAAATATCTCAGCATAAAATCACCTGATTTATTATTGATAGAAAGTTCACAATTTTGATTACTAAAAAGATTTGTTCGAATCGTTGATAACACACATCCCCATTCTTCTGGTGTTCTCCACTCAGGAATATAAAAAATTGATCCGCATAGGTCTACAAGTGTATGCATTATTTTAACTAATTGATATAAATGAATATTATTATTTTTAGATTTTTATCCACTATCTCTTTCTCAAATAAGGTGTAAATTCTTTAATAATAAATAACAATCGTTATCTAAAATGAATGATTCAAATATAAATTAATTATTGATAGGAAATACCTATCATATCACCAAGAGATGTATGCGCTCAAATACATGAGCGTATACCTCATTTTTTTACTTCTCCTATTTCCTTGTTTTATTCTCTTTATTTCTTTTGTGTAACAACTATTGGTTGAAAAGTAGTTCACACATTAACCGAAATCATGATTGATTAAAAACCTGTAGAGACGCACGGCTGTGGGTCTCCGAGCAAAGATATGTCGTTCAATCTTGT
>Ga0272440_1003291_pt1 | contig 12153 bp, 11 predicted proteins | sample SSMMMBAug17_FD_192440 | JGI IMG/M metagenome (GOLD analysis project Ga0272440, IMG submission 192440) | Marine sediment archaeal communities from Little Sippewissett salt marsh, Falmouth, MA, United States - SSM-MMB-Aug17 | ecosystem: Environmental > Aquatic > Marine > Wetlands > Sediment ... | reverse complement strand
GAGCGCTGCAGAGTATGAACCACTCTATACACAAACACCACTCTACAAAGAGAAAAAAGTTTACACTTTTGGTGTACACCCTCTACACAATCCACAAAAACTTTTTGAGGTGTATGAACCTCTCATTGAGTACATTAACGCACATCTTGAGGATGCTACACTCCGTTTAGAAGCTTCACGTAACTATGCTGCATTTGACCAAAAACTGAGTAACAGAAGTTTGGATTTTGCACTACCAAACCCTTACCAAACACTAATGGCTATGGAAAAAGGGTACAAAGTTTTTGCAAAGATGGGTGACGATTCCAGTTTTCGCGGTATATTTTTAGTCCGTAAAGATGCAAACATAACAGATGTAAATCAATTAAAAGGTCAAGTGGTTTCCTATCCCGCTAAAACAGCACTCGCTGCAACGATTATGCCACAGCAGTATCTTTATGAACACGGCATAGATGTCATGCATGAGTTACAAAACTCTTATGTAGGCTCACAAGAGTCCTCCATAATGAATGTATATCTTAAAAAATCAATTGCAGGGGCAACATGGCCTCCTCCTTGGAGAGCTTTTCAAAAAGAGCACCCAAACATAGCAAATGAGCTTGAAATAGCTTGGGAGACAGAACCACTAATAAATAATTCACTCGTTGTAAAATCAGATGTTCCAACTGCACTTGTGGAGGAGATAAAAAAGCAACTTCTCTTACTACACACAAGACCTGAAGGTAAAAAGATTTTAGATGCGATGGAGCTAAGCCATTATGTTGATGCTAACTGTAGTGACTATGACATTGTAAAAGAGTTTATGAATAAATACAACAAACTCCTACATCAGGAGCTTCAACAATGAAAATGAGCCTACGTTCACAACTTTTTTATGGGCTTGGTCTTTTACTAACGCTACTTATATCGGGATTTACTTACTTAATAGTCTCTTACCAGAGTAATTTTTTACAAGAGCAGCGACTCAAGCAGGCTATTAACCGTTCTCAAGCAGTTGTGACTTCAGTTAAAGTCTGGGTTATGACTAATGATTACATAGGACTTCAAGAGGTTGTGGAGAATTTTACAAAATTTGAGGACCTTGATTATATTACCATTGTTAATAGTGATGGTAAACTCATAGCACACACAGACAAACAACTCACTGGAAAATATATCGCCGACCAAAAAAGAGTTGATTACCTCAATACCCTCAAAGATACGAGTTCCCCTCTTTTAGAAGAGACTAACATTTTTAAAAATGGGAAATACTTAGAAGTTTTTCGACCTATAAAACATGAAAATACTCTTTTAGGATTTGTGCATCTTCGTATTGATAACTCAGCCTATATTAACAATATTAAAAACACAATCTCACAAGGGCTTATTTTTACCCTTACCTCTTTACTGCTTGCAGGATTTTTTATCTACTATATAACAAGTCTACTCATAAGAGAGTTACTAGAACTTGGAATAGTGATGCGTAGAGTAAGTCATGGAGAGCGAGATGTAATAGCAAATGTGGATGGTGCTCAAGAGATTGCAAAACTCTCCTCTGAACTCAATGCTCTTACATCAAATCTCAAACACTCAGAAGAACTCATCGCACAACTTCATGAACGTCAAAAGCTCGCGCTCTCAGCAAACAATGACGGAGTTTGGGACTGGGATATACAAAATCAAACTATATATCTATCTGACCGCTCAAAAGAGATGCTGGGGTATACAGAGAGTGAATTTGAAGATTCTTTAGAGAATTGGAGAGCACATATACATCCAAATGATTTAGCAAAACGAGATGCAGCAATAGTTGCAAACATTAAAAAAGAGAGTAAATACTATCAAGATGTTCATAGACTTAGAAAAAAAGATGGCAGCTGGATATGGGTACTTGAGAGAGGAAAAACGATTTTTGAGGGAAAAAGAGCTGTACGTATGCTGGGAACGCATACAGACATAACGAAAGAGAAAGAGCAACAGATGCGCTATGCAAGACAAGCACTCATTTTAGAACAGCTTCACGATAGTGTTATCATTACAAACCTCAACGGAGACATCTTGAGCTGGAACAAAGGTTCTGAGGTGATATTTGGGTACACTAAAGAAGAGGTCCAAGACAAAAATATTGAGCTGCTCTACCCTGCTGATGAGTATAAAAGCAATCGTGAAAAAATCATACAAGCGATTCAAAAAGGCTCACACAATTTTGATGCAAGACTCATTACAAAAGAGCAGCGAGAGATATACCTTCTCACTTCCCTCTCAATTCTTAAAGATGAAGAGCAGAGTCCGAGTGGACTTGTTTATATCTCTCAAGATATTACTAAGCGTAAAGCGGCACAAAGAGAGCTTATCGCACAGCAATCAATTCTTGAGTATCAAGCAAATCATGATTCTCTTACAGGTCTGGCAAATCGTACACTCTTTAACACCAAACTCTCAAATGCGCTTGTAAATGCCAAAAAACTCAAAAAAAGAATTGCTCTATTTTTTATAGACCTCGACAACTTTAAAGAGATTAATGACTCTCTTGGTCATGTAGTGGGTGATAAAGTCTTACAAGCTACTGCACAAAAACTGCTCTCTATGCTCAATGCAGCACAAACACTTGTGCGATTAGGTGGAGATGAGTTTATTCTCATCATAGAAGATAAGAATGAGCAAGATGAGATAGCCTCTTTTGCACAGCAAATCATACAACACCTTTCTCATCCTCTCTCTATAGATAACCACCTACTCTACATTACATGTAGTATTGGTATTAGTCTCTATCCTGATGATGGTGATACAGTAGACAATCTTTTAAAATATGCAGATTCTGCAATGTACAAAGCAAAATATGAAGGTCGAAGCACTTATAAATTTTATGATGTCCAGATGACTAAACTTGCCTTAAACCGGATAGCTATGGAGTCATCATTACGTAATGCTCTTATAAAGAGAGATGAGTTTGTTATCTACTTCCAACCACAAGTAGATGCCCAAAATGATGAGCTTATTGGTATGGAAGCTCTTGTAAGGTGGCAACATCCAACTTTAGGCTTTATTGCTCCATCTGAGTTTATACCTTTAGCTGAGACAACAGGACTTATTGTTCCTCTTGATAGAATAGTAATGCACCATGCAATGATACAACTATCCAAATGGTACGAGCAGGGTTTAAACCCTGGTATACTCGCACTTAATCTCTCAGTACAGCAGATTAACCAGAGTGATTTTATGGAGTTCTTACAAGCAACTCTTTATGAAACTCACTGCAAAGCAGAGTGGATCGAGCTTGAAGTAACAGAGAGTCAAATTATGAAAAACCCAAAAGAGGCTATTAAGACATTAAATTCCATCTCCGCACTAGGTGTCGAACTTGCAATTGATGACTTTGGAACAGGATACTCTTCACTCTCATATCTCAAAAAACTGCCAATTAATAAACTTAAAATTGACCAATCATTTGTAAAAGATTTACCAAACAATGAGAACGATGTCGGTATTAGCAAAACAGTTATTACACTTGCAAAGAGTTTAAATCTTAACATTATTGCTGAGGGTGTAGAGACAAAAGAGCAAAAAGATTTTCTTGTTGCAAATGGATGTAAAAACGTACAGGGCTACTTCTACTCAAAACCGCTCAGTGCAGATGACATGACACAACTTTTACAAAATGGACTAACAAATAAAAATGGATAAACAAACAATTGCAATTAGTATAGGTGACCTTAATGGTGTAGGTCTTGAGATAGCGCTCAAAGCGCATAAAGAAATCTGTAAGCTTGTAACACCCATCTACTGTATTAACGAAAAGATGCTCGAGCAAGGAGCAAAACTACTCAAAGTAGATATCCCAAAAGATTTTAGAAGCTATGAAGTCGATGGGGACTTCAGCATAGAACCTGGGGTAGTCTCAAAAGAGAGTGGGCGTTATGCTTATGACTCTTTTATGAGTGCTATTAGGCTCTGTGAGTCCAAAAAAGCAGATGCACTTGTGACAATGCCTATTCATAAAGAGGCGTGGATGTTAGCTGGATTAGACTACAAAGGACATACCGACCTCTTACGTAAGCATTTTAACAAAGAGGCCATTATGATGCTTGGGTGTGAGAAGATGTATGTAGCTCTGGTTACTGAGCATATTCCCCTTAGAGATGTGACAACAACTATTAAGTACAAAACACTCAAACAGTTTTTAGTTGACCTAGAGAGCTCCTTAAAACTCTCAAATGATGAAAAAATTGCAGTACTTGGCATCAATCCTCATGCAGGTGACAATGGAGTTTTAGGGCATGAGGAGATGCGTATTATCAAAGCTATTAAAAGTGTCAACAAGGCTCTTGGATTTGAGCGGTTTGTCGGTCCTGTTGTACCAGATATTGCTTTTACGCCCCACTTTAGAGCAAACTTTCGCTACTTTGTTGCAATGTATCATGATCAAGGTCTTGGACCACTCAAGGCGCTCTACTTTGATGAGAGTGTCAACATCTCACTCAACCTTCCAATAGTTCGAACATCAGTCGATCATGGAACCGCTTTTGACATTGCCTACCAAGGAAAAGCCAAAACCATCAGCTACATCAATGCTATTAAAAGTGCAATAGAACTTTCACAATGAATCCTCTAATCTTCTTTGTTGTTTTTTTAGGTGTTTTTGCCCTCTTAAATCTCTACATATCCCGCAGACTCATTGCCCATCTAGAAGTCTCTGTTAAAGCAAAAAAATATCTGCGTCTCTTTTTACTTATTAATCTACTTGGCATAATCGGTTATGTGCTTGGGCGTTATTACATTGATGTACCAAACTGGCTCTATTTTCTCTTTAGTGTTCCTATTGGCGTACTCTTTTTACTTTTTTGTATTACTCTTTTTTACGACATTTCCCACCTGCTCTTACGTAAGGTAAACATCTCTAAACCAAGACGTGAGTTTTTCAAAAAATCACTAGATATATCCTCTGTTACTCTAGCTTCTGGGCTAAGTGTTACAGCAATGCTTGAAGCACGTTTTGTGGAACTTGAAAATGTTGATGTAAAAATCAAAAACCTCAAAAAACCATACTCCATCGTGCAGCTCAGTGATGTTCATATTGGTGGGCTTATTGATGCTGATTTTATACGCAGCATTGTCAAAAGAGTCAATAAACTTAAACCAGATTTAGTTGTCATTACAGGTGATTTAGTAGATATGGACATTCGTAAAATAGAAGCACCGCTTCAAGAACTGACGCACTTAAAATCTCACTATGGCACCTACTTCATACCAGGAAACCATGAGTACTTTCACAACATAGATGCCATACTTACAAAACTAAAATCGCTGGGTATTAGAGTTTTAAAAAATGAAAATGTCTACATAGGAGAGAGTGACAAAGGCTTCTATCTAGCGGGTGTTTATGACATCTTTGGCTATAGAGCCGAGCATCACCTGCCTGATTTAAACTCTGCCTTACGTAAGGTACCAAATGATGCACCGACAATTTTACTAGCACACCAGCCAAAGTTCATAGAAGAAGTAAGAAGTGGTGTTGATTTGATGCTCAGCGGTCATACACATGGCGGCCAGCTCTATCCATTTAAGTTTTTAGTAGCCTTGCAACAGCCTTACGTAAGAGGTCTGCATCAACATGATGAGCGCCTGCAAATTTATGTAAACAAAGGAACTGGATTTTGGGGACCACCAATGCGACTTGGAGCCTCAAGTGAGATAACGCTCATTAGTCTACTTCCGGCCTAATTAACGTTTTTTAAATATAAGGAGGGTTTTATCTTCTGTATCATAAAGTGAAAAGGTCTGCTTCTCAACAAGTTTGAGAGATGTAAGTTTTTGAAAAAGCTGTATCTTATGAAAGTACTGGACTATAGTATCTTGATGTCTTACGTAACGCCCATCCTGCTCTTTTTCAAAGAGAGTAAATTTCGTATGGAGTTCATTGTTCTCAAATATAGCATCTACAGCCAAGAACTCATCCTCTGCATCATTAGACATAGTTCCCTCAGCAACATCACTGAATCCATACAGCGTGTTTATATCAGCTATAAAGACCCCATCATCTTCAAGCTTGCTTGCAACACCCTCTAAAAAGTCTATGAGAGTTGGCTTGTCCATAAAGTTTAAAACATCAAAAATGCTCACAATAGCATCAAATTTGCCATCAACCTCTTTAATGTCTATACACTGTGCATCAAGACCTATGGCTTGACACTCTTGCACCATCAACTCACTTAAATCAATCCCTTTACAAGTCACACCATCACTAATCATACGGCGCATAAAACCGCCACGCCCACAACCAACATCAAGAAGTGTTTTTACCTTTTTGTCATCGAGTTCTGAACGGTAAAGGTCATAAAGGGCTTCTGTTGCCTCTTCTATGCCAAGTAGATGCTCTGCTTTTGCGTAAAGATCAAGATTTGTCATAGGGCTAGTTATTTTCTGCTTTAATGACTTCGTTTATCTTCTCGTAGATATCAAGCACTTCATCTTTTTTAGCGATGTAGGAGTTTTTGTTAGCAATGAGGTAAGTTGAACTTGTCATAATATCTTCAACAACCTCAAGTCCGTTTTGCTTCATTGTAGTTCCAGTCTCTACAATATCTACAATCATATCTGCAAGACCAATAAGTGGTGCAAGTTCAATAGAACCATAAAGTTTAATAATTTCAACACTCACAGCTCTCTCTTCAAAGTAGCGTTTTGTTATGTTGACCATTTTAGAAGCAACTTTAAGTTCAGGTTTACTCAAATCAAGCTTCTCACCAACTTTCATTCCAATAGCTACTTTACAGACCCCACGACGTAAATCAAGCAGACGCACAACATCAAGTCCCTGCTCTTCTAAGGTATCAAGTCCCACTACACCAATGTCAGCAGCCTGATGATAGACATAGGTCGCAACATCTTGGTTACGTACTAGTAAAAAACGAAACTTTGGAGTCTCTAAAATCAATTTTCTATCATCAAATACAAATGAGTCACCAAATATACGTTCAAATATCTCAAGTGTCTCTTTGGCTATACGCCCTTTTGGAAGTGCCACTGTTAGCATAAACTCGCCTTTTTCATAATCTTTTTCATACCGCTAAAAATCAAAAACTCTTCGACTTTAGCATCTCTAAACACTTTTGCAAAATCTTTTGCGTCTCCACCAGTTAGCACTATTGGCAAATTGTAGGAGCTCACTTCGCTATAAAGTGTCTTCAAGTAACCATAACTTATGGCATCTTGTGAATTTTTCGGCATTATATCTAACCCAACATCAAAGTTAAATGAATACTCCAAAGCAGGAGATATGTTTGCATAAGTCTGCTGCATTGCTCTTTTTCCAGGATATATAAATCCTCCTAAAAAAACTCCATTTTCTACTCTATCAACTGTGATGGCACTCCCTGCATCAACCACTACCCCATGCTCTATGGCTTCAACTGCAAAAATTCTGTCTATGCCCATAGTCTCATAGTAGTTTGCTCTGCTTACGTAAGCACTCAAATCTATCCAGTTTTTCAGTTCTTGGAGTTTTTGCGTTACGTAAGAGTTAACTGAGATGAAATAGACTCTCTCTTGAATTGTTTGGGGATTAAATGTAGTAACACTCTCTTTGAAGTCTCTTCCACTTGGATCAAGAAAGTGGTAAGAGGTGTTACCAATATCGCAAAGAAGCATTAGTAGAGTTTCCAACCTGCTTGTTTAAAGGCTGCCTCTGCTTTTGAACACAGAGGTGCATCTATGAAGAGAACTTTGTGTTTGAAGTTATGGTCCATATAGAGTGTAAATTTTGCGTAAATCTCTTCAAACTTATGCACATCTTTCATAAGAAGCCTACTCTTTTGACTCACAGCAAAGATAGCCCAAAAGTAGCCGTTTACGTCTGTTGCTTTATAGATTTTTATTTTATTACGTATGCCAAGCTCTTTTGGAAGAACTTCTTGCATCTTTTTATATATTTTTCCTCTGCTTCTGAGAGAATCAACAACCATCTGCATATCGATAATGCTCTCCTTACTTTATACCAAGTTCTGAGAAGAGTTCTGAAAAATATTCACTAATCTTACGTAACTCTTGTTCAAGTGTTCCAAAAGCTCTATCTTCAAGAACCCACTCCTCAACTCTTTTAACGCTCTCGCTCTTCTGGGCTTCACTTAAATTGTCGCTTTTTTGAATGGCTTCTTTAATTGCTTCTAATTTTTCAAGATTTTTGTGTGAACTCATAGACTACTCCTCATGTTTTTTTTTGCTTACATAAGTCTAATATTTTTTTGATTTAGAAGAGTTAAAACGATTAAAGTTCGTTCATAAAATTTGGATAGATTTTTTTTATAATGTAATAGACTTTACATCCAAGACAATAATTGAAAAAGACATCAAGAAGTGAACAGCTTAAAAAAATTGCTGCTATACCCAACGTGATACTCCATGGTGTAAAATAATGCGCTACAAGGAGTAAAATAAGAAAAAAGAGCCCAAAAAAGCCAGCAAGTCTTTTAGCTCCTCCATCAACAAATTTCTCTTTAATATGCAGCATCTCTTTTATAAACTCAGCAATAAGTGTTATAGGAGAAACTCCCCTGTTTAAAAAAAGCTTCATAATGAAGTCAAGCGCTAAAAAGTAAAGTATAAAAACATTCAATGTAATCAAGTAAGTCACTACTAAAGTAGCAACAAAAAGAGCAGATATTCTTGAGACGTTTTCATCTACTTGTTGGAAGTTTAATGGACATGAGTTTGACATGGATAACAAGCCTTACATAAATATAAATAGCATTGTATAGATATTATCTTAATATTTTATTTTCTTATACTAGATTACACTTCGTTAATGAAAATTTAAAATTTCGTTTCTTTTTGATAGAGCCCTGAAGTTATATATGTTATAATTAAAACTTAAAATAATAATAATTAAAAGAGGTAAGATATGAAAATTGTTGCAAGTATGCTCTCACTTGCTTTGCTACTCAATGCTTCAGACATAAAAGGGCCCTTGTCTCTTGATGATGCTCTTGCTATGTTACAGACGCAAAACCTCGAGATAAAAGCTGCAGCTCTGGATGTGGATGCGGCACAAAATGAAGCTGATAGTGTGAGCGGAATGAACTGGGGACGACTTGATTTTATTCAAGATGTGGCACGTTCAAATGATGCTGGAAATGTTTTTGGTTTTAAGCTCTCTTCTAGAGAGGCTAGTTTTGGGGATTTTGGGTTTAATGACTTTTTAAACAATATGTCTATGCCACCAGATCAACTTTTAGCCATACAACCAAATGACCTTAACTACCCAGATGACAGAAACTACTTCCAAAGTAAACTCAAATACGAAGTACCACTCTTTACAGGTTTTGCAATTAGCTCATACTCTGAAGTTATGGAATCTATGACACGTTTGAAAAAACTTGAAAAAGAGCAAATTACAAATGAGAAAATTTATGAAGTAAGAAAATCTTACTACGATATGGCACTGCTTCACGACTCTATAGTTAACTTAGAGAAGATTTTAGAAAATATCTCTACACTTGAAGATGTGACTTCTGACATGATTACTGAGGGATATGCAAAAAAAGTTGACCTTCTTGAAGTAAAAGCCAAAAAAGGAAATGTAGAACGTCTTTTAGTACAAATGCACGCCAATGAAGAGCTTTTATATCACTACTTGAGTTTTCTGCTTAACAGTGAAGTAAAAAGCATACAACTTCCCACTTCTAAAATAGAGATGCCAAACTATAGCGATGCAGATATTTTAAAAAATAACCTAGACATTCAAAAAGCTACTACTGGACTTGACATCAGAAAAAGTATGGTGAGTGCTTCTGAAGCGTCATACTATCCAACTGTAGGTGCTTTTGCCGAAATTTCAACTGCTGATGATACCTTTTTAGGTGATGCCAATGACCACAAAGCCTACACAGTTGGTGCACGTCTTAGCTGGAACCTCTACAATGGTGGTATTGACACTGCAAAGGTTGAAAAGTCTCGAATAGAGCATCTTAAGATGCAATCTCAAGCAAGTTTAGCAAAAAAGGGTATTGCACTCAAAATTGCAAAAGTGCGAACAGAGATAAAAAGCGTAGATGAAGAGATAGACTCACTGCAAAAAGAGCTTACACTTGCAGATGCCATTTATGAGAACTATCTTGGAAGATACAAAGAGAAGCTTGCTTCAATGAGTGATGTCATCATTAAACAATCAGAACAGATTCAAAAAACGCTACAACTGCAAATGGCAAAAAACAGTCGTAACGAAAAGATATTTTTACTAGAAAAATTAGCTAACGGGGAACATAAATAATGAAAAAACTACTACTTTTACTTAGTGTTGCAGTTGCACTTGCAGCAGAGACTATAACACTCTCAGGGAGTGTCATTTCAGACAATCAAAAAATGATCACAAGCCGTTTTATGGGTTTTGTTACAAATGTAAACGTCAGTGAAGGTGAGAAGGTAAAACGCGACCAAATTCTCTACACTATAGATTCACGCGAAATTGACTCTGCCAAGCGTCAAGCTGAGCTAAGTCTTCAAATGTATCAAAATCAATACACAAATGTGAGCATAAACCTTGAACGCCACAAAAGACTACTACTAAAAGACATGGTTTCAAAGTATGAAGTTGAAAACCTTGAACTTGCAGCAAAAAATCTCCAAGATATGATTGCAATTGCTCAGGCAAGACTTCAAGAGGTGCAAAATCAGTACAGATACCTCAATATAAAAGCTCCAAATGATGGTGTTGTTGTTGCTAAAAACATCAAAGTGGGTGAGATGGCAATGCCTGGTATGCCAGCAATTATTCTCTCAGACCTAAGCAACTTAAAAATCTCTGCAGAGATTGCTGAGAGTAATTTAGCAGATATTTCACACGGAAAAAAAGTTACGGTAAACATCCCATCTTTAGGGATTAAAACTATTGGAACTGTATCAGCAATTATTCCAAACTCAAATCCTATGACACATACATTCAAAATAAAAATATCGTTTAAAAATACAAACAGCGCCATCTATCCTGGTATGTATGCAACTGTAGAGATAAACTAAGGAGTTTTGATGCTACATCACAAAGAGTATATTCCAAAAGATTACGCTGGAAAGTTGGCAAAAACTTTCATACGCAATCCTCTCACTATGATACTTGGTATTTTTCTAGTAGCAATTGGCTACATCTCTTTAGAAGTTATGCCTCGTGAAGAGAACCCGCAAATGGTTGTCAGTGGCTCAACTGTCATTGTAGCTCTTCCTGGAGCTACTGCTAAAGAGATAGAAAAAATCATCGTAAAACCACTCGAGAGAAAACTTAAAGAGGTTAAAGGTGTTGAGCATATCTATGGTATGGCTATGGACAGTGTCGGTATTGTAAATGCTGCGTTTTTCATAGGAGAAGCAAAAGAGGACTCAAACCTAAAAATCTACGACAAGATTATGCAAAATACAGATATGTTTCCAAAAGGGACAATGCATCCTATCATCAAACCACTTGATATTGATGTTGATATACCTATTCTCTCTGTAGCTTTTTACTCAAACAACAACAAGATGAACAAAACAGATCTTTATGACAGAGTTAAAGAGATACAACATCACATAAATGGTCTTGATAATGTTGCAGTAACTGAATTAAAAGGTGGCTCACATCATCAGTTTAACATTGAAGTAGATATTAACAAGCTCTCAGGGTACAATCTTTCTTTGGGACAAATAAAAGAGTCAGTAGAGGCTCTTGCTTACAACGTACCAGCCATTAAAAATAGAACTGCACAAAACACTATTGCAATGCTTGGTGTCAAAAATGCAGTTGATAATGCAGATGACATTGGCAACATCATAGTCGCTCAGTATATGGGTTCTCCAATTTATCTGCATCAAGTTGCAAAGGTTACAAGCTCTTATGACATCCAAAACTTTCAAAAAGTAACTATTAGTACAAAAGATGAAAGTGGCTCCTTTTCTCCTTTTCATGAGCAAGTAACACTTACAGTTTCAAAACTACAAGGAACTAATGCTGTAATTATCGCAGATGAAGTGAAAGAGGAGCTTGCAAAGTACAAAGACTCTCTTGCAAAGAGTGGCATCAATTATGTAATCACTAGAAATGATGGTGAACGTGCCAATGAAGCGGTAAACGAGCTTGTATTTCATCTCTTACTCTCAATTGTCATCATCGCAATTTTACTCATTTTTGTACTTGGCTGGAGAGAGTCTCTC
>Ga0272440_1003290_pt1 | contig 12160 bp, 7 predicted proteins | sample SSMMMBAug17_FD_192440 | JGI IMG/M metagenome (GOLD analysis project Ga0272440, IMG submission 192440) | Marine sediment archaeal communities from Little Sippewissett salt marsh, Falmouth, MA, United States - SSM-MMB-Aug17 | ecosystem: Environmental > Aquatic > Marine > Wetlands > Sediment ... | reverse complement strand
AAATATTCATAATGATGGACATTTATATTTCATTATGTTATTTGTCAAGCTTATATTGATTCATGAATAGTTATTGTTTACAATAAAAAAAAGAATAACATTATGACTGAAACGTACCCGCCCAAAATTACCATTCTTTTTGTTGATGATGATCCAATATTCCAGGAAATCTTGAAAGCAAGCATGGAATCTCTGGATTACACTGTTATTATTGTATCTTCAGCAAAAGAAGCACTGTCAGTTTTGGAAATTCAGAACATTCATATTGTGGTGACTGACATTCGGATGCCTGAAATGAATGGCTTTGATTTACTCAAATTTATCAAACACAAGTATCCCTATACGCCTGTTGTCGCGTTGACTTCAAATGATGATTTCAAGAGCGCTGTCGATTTTATGCAGCAAGGCGGGGCAAACTATATTAAAAAACATTCTGCTCAGGAAGAACTTGAAATGGCGCTTGATTCTGCTGTAAAACACTGGTCAGTCCTGGATGAATTACGAATGAGCAATGAATCACTTTATAAAAAAAACAAGGCGCTAAAAAAAACGATTCAAAAACAGCGTGAAACATATTTTCAATTAAAAAAAGCCAAAGAATTAGCTGAATTAGCGGATAAGTCAAAAAGCCAATTACTTGCGAACATGAGTCATGAATTAAGGACACCATTACATGGCATAATCAGTTATGTTCAGTTTTTAAGAAATGATAACCAATTGAATAACAATCAAAAAGAAAAGTTGGATATTATATCTCAATGCAGCGAGACAATGCTGTCATTGATAAACAGTTCTTTATTACAATTGGAAAATGTTCCTGTTACGCAACATGATATATCTACCCAACAAGAATTGCAATCTGATAACAACGAACAAGAAACAATACAGAATATTGATACACTTAATTTTGAAAATGTTGAACGAACACAACCCATTGAAAAACTTTACTATATGGTTCAGGAAGGTGATATTGAAAGTATTAAAAAGTGGTGTGTTCAAATGCAACAGGAAAAATCAGTTTATAATTCATTGGCAACGACAATTTATCAATTGGCAGAAACATTTCAAATTTCAAAAATTGAATCTATTTTGTATCAATTATTTTTTAAAGAACTTAATTAACAGGTAATTATCAATGCGTTGCAAAAAAAATGAAACAAAAATTTTAATTGTTGAAGATAATATTATCAATGTGACGATATTATTAGAACAGTTAAACATTCATGGTTACAAAACCTTAATTGCTGAAAATGGTGAAGTTGGCATTAAACGTGCTATATTTGCACAACCTGATTTAATACTATTAGATATTATGATGCCTGGTATTGATGGCTATGAAACCTGTCGCAGGTTAAAAGAAAATCCGAAGACAAAAGACATTCCTATTATATTTGTCACTGCCTTGACTGCTACGAAATCAAGAATTAAGGGATTTCAATATGGTGCTGTGGATTATATTACCAAGCCATTTCAGCAAGAAGAAGTTATTGCGCGCATACATACACATCTGACCATACAGGAACAGAAAAAAAAGCTTGAAGAATTAAATCGCACAAAAGATACTTTTTTTTCAATTATTGCACATGATTTGCGTGGTGCATTTATGCCTTTGGTTGGTTCAGTAAGTATTCTGGAAAAAATAATTCAGAAATATGATGATAAAAAATTACATAAATTCACGAATAATATTTCAAGTTCAATTAAAAATATTCATAAGCTGCTTGAAAATCTTTTGTATTGGGGACGTATCCAACGTCAACAATTATCTGCACATCCAAAAGCCGTGGATATGTTTAAACTCATGGAATGGTTGACAGATTTGTATCAAGAACAGGCGCATCAGAAAAACATACAATTGATCCATTCTATACCCCCTGAATTAACTGTTTGGGCAGATTCTGATATGATTGAAACAATTTTTAGAAATTTAATTACCAATGCAATTAAATTTACCAATCCTGAAGGAACAGTGTCCATATCGCATATGTGTGAAAAAAATTACATTATTGTTTCAGTGAAAGATTCAGGCATTGGTATTTCAACAGAACGTCTTTCTGGAATTTTTAAAACAGATGTTAAAAACAAAACATTAGGAACTGCTGGTGAAAAAGGAACTGGACTGGGACTGATACTATGTGATGAGTTTGTCAAACTTAACAATGGCTGGATTACTGTGGACAGCCAAATTAGTATAGGGACTACTTTTTCTGTCCATTTACCAGAAAAGCCCCCCAACACATGAAAGGATTTAACAATGCAGCTATCTGTTATGATTATCGAAGATGATAAGTTTACAGCATATACAATTGAAGAACAGATTAAACTTTTATCGCATCAAGTTCATTCTTCTTTTCCAAGTGCTGAACAGGCTTTGGAATATCTTGTGCAGACCAATCAAAAACTTCCTGATATTATATTGATGGATATTCAACTGGCTGGCCAGATGTCTGGTATTGAGGCTGCACAGGAAATAACAAAAAAATTACTTGATTGTATTGTCATTTATTTGACAAATACCGCTGAAAATAAACTTCTGGATAAAGCCATTGACACAAAACCTTATGGTTACCTGATCAAGCCAGTTGATTTGACACAGCTAAAAGTAAGTATTCGGATGGCGATTAAACAAAAAATGCTGGAAAAAAGCATTCAAGAACAACAAAAAGAGCTGGAAGCCAGTCGTGAAAACCTTCAAACCCTGTTTGATACATCTGATGATTTTATTATTATCACTGATACTGATGGCCAAATTATTACGATCAATCCAGCGATAAAAAATCAATTACAAATCACTGATGTCCCAATTGATAAGCTTCATTTCAATGACTTAATTCCAAAAGATATCCATCAGATGATTACAACGCAATATGAAAAAGCACTTGCAGGCCAAAACAGTACATTCAAGATGTCATTGTTAAAAAAAAATGGGGATGCCATACCTGTTGAAACAAAAATTTCAAAGGGCCGATGGAATGGGATGCCTGCAATTTATCATATTTCAAGAGATTGTACAGAGGCATTGAATGCTGAAAACGAGATTATAAAAGCAAAAGAAGCGGCTGAGGCTGCCAACAATGCGAAAAGTGAATTTCTGGCCAATATGTCCCATGAATTTCGAACCCCAATGCAAATGATTTTGTACTGTGCCAAGTCAGGTGAGAAAAATATTGAAACCTTGCCCAAAGATAAAATCTATGCTTATTTTAAAAATATTCATGAAGCAGGTAACCGGTTGTTGCCATTACTCAATCACTTATTGGATCTGTCCCGATTGGAATCTGGTAAACAGGCCTATGAATTTAAAACAGGGCCGATAGAGCCAGTCATTGATATTGCAATTTCAGAGCTTCATCAAATGTTTATTAAAAAAAATATCAAGCCAGTTGTTGAGATAAAACAACCACAATTAACAGCTTGTTTTGATTCTGATAAAATTATTCAGGTTCTACAAAATATGATCAGTAACGCCATACAATTCAGCCCTGAAAAAAGCAAAGTAACTATTTATGTGGATTCTTTTAATGTAAACTCAGACATAAAAATTTCTGTAATAGATCAGGGGGTTGGCGTTCCTGAAAATGAACAGAAAAAAATATTCGACAAATTTTACCTCAGTAGCAGAACACGAAAAGGCTCTGGCGGCATTGGACTGGGGCTTGCTATCTGTAAAAAAATTATTCAGGATCATGCTGGACTGATCTGGGTTAAAAACAATCATGACAGGGGCGCTGCATTTCAGTTCATTTTGCGGGCTTCATATTCACGTATTATGCAATACCTGTCATCAATAAAAATGGAGGAACATAATGGAAAAAACCAAAATTCTGGTTGTCGATGATGATGCAATGAATCTGTTTGTGTATCAAGATATATTTATGTCAGAGGAACAGTATGTTTGTAAATATGTTGAAAGTGGCGAAGAAGCATTGGACGCACTGCCATTGTTTCGGCCAGACATCATCTTGCTGGATATTATGCTTCCAGGAATTTCCGGCTATGATGTATGTCAAAACATTCGTAATGAACCCAAATATCAATTTATGAAAATTATTATGGTTTCTGGAAAAGGAATGCTTGAGGAACGTCTCAAAGGCTATGAATATGGTGCTGATGATTATCTTATTAAACCATTTGACAATGACGAGTTATTGGCAAAAATTAATGTTTTTAAACGACTCAAACGAGTTGAAGAAATTGAAAACAACCAATCCAACTTATTGGCATTACTTTCGCATGAAACAAAAACACCCATGAGTGGCATTATGGGCGCAATTGAACTATTAATGTCTGAAAATTTATCTGAGGACATTATTGATATGCTGAAAATTGTTAAGAACAGCGCGAGGCAGTTATTGCAATTTATTGAAAAAGTAACACTGTATTACCGACTTTCACAAGATAATTTTCTTGAAATGCAGCCTATCAGCCTGATGTTAATACTCAACGGCCTGTTGGATGATCTTAACCCCAAATTGACTGATAAAAAAATTAAAGTTACATGGCAGAATCAACAGGATTACAATATTAAAGCAGAGTATTATTATATTCAAATTGCAATGAAAAATATATTGGAAAATGCAATTAAATTTTCACCAGAAAATGGTGAAATTTGTATTGCTATTGAATGTGAGTCCGATATTTGCAATGTGAGAATTTCAGATCAGGGGCCGGGAATTATTAATGAATATCAAGAAAATATTTTTGAGCCATTTGGGATTCAAGATATTATCCATCACCATAAAGGATTGGGATTGAGTCTTGCAACATCACGTTTAATTTTTCGTTTGCATAATGGCGATATTAATTGCATAAGTGAATCTGGTAATGGCGCATCGTTTTGTTGTCAATTGCCCATTTTAAACGAATAAACATTTATTTTAATTAATTTAATCATTTCTGATGGTATCAGGTGAAATGTGAAACCCGAAAAATTATTAGGTAAAAATTCATTTAAAAACAGTATCACTGCAAGGATTCTTTTTTGGATCTTTCTTGGAATGGGTATCCTCGGCATAATTTTTATGACAGTTCATTACGATACTTTTAAACGATTGCTTGAGGCAAAAAATGAGCAATACTTATCAAGCCTGATTGATCGTATAACCCATGAAAAAATGATAACTGGCGCTGGATTGGTAAAAAAAATATCCTCAAACATCGAATTATTTCAATATATTGAAGCTTTTGAAGATATTGATAAAATGGTTCAACAGGAAGAAACTATTTTAAATGCATACATAATAGATACCAATGGTTATGTGCATCATCAAACAAAACCCACTACCAATATTACATTACAAAAAAAAGATACGCATGATGAAAACTTACTTGCAGGTTTAACTGTTTCTAACCTTTTCTCGAAACAGGGACAAACATATTTAGAATGCACTGTGCCAATTGTCATTCAATATGATGTCTGGGGGATGCTTAAACTGGTATTTCAGTTAAAAGCAATTGATCGGGAACAAAAACGTTTGAATGCACATCTTAGATTCTTGCTGTTTTCCAACATGATCTGGATTTTTGGGGTCTGGATCAGCGGCATGATTTCTATAGGGATTGCTCTGTTAATCATCATGAGTCGGCATTCTCGCAGACTCATTCAAATGGGCAGACAAATTGAGGATTTTAATCCAGAATCGCAAAATTTGTTCAATTCCCTTTCATCGCGAACTGATGAAACAGGCTTTCTGGCCAAACAAATATATCAAACCTTTTCACTTCTGAATAAAAAAGTAAGAACGATTCAATCTGAATATAATCAACTCAATGAAAGTTATGAAGATTCATATCAAATAACAGAAAAAACACGAACGCTTTTGCAAGAAGTTCAGGCTGGCCTGAAAGAATGGGATTATCAATTTCGTACAGTTTTTGGATGCTGTCAGGAATCATTGCTTTTCATTAATTGTCAGGGGAAAATTCTAGAAGCCAATCAATCCTTTTTAAAATTGAGCGGTTACAGTTTTCAAGATATTCAAAACATTGAATTTGTTAATTTAATCCCCAAAGACTGGCAGTCAACATTTACACAAACATTCATGCGTCAAATCCAAACGCAGACACAAACACAGCCAATTGAAATAGCAATCATGTGTAAAGATCACACATATCAGTTTCTTTCTATTGCAGGACGTTTGCTTTTCAAACATAATACTGAACCCCATAAAATTTTAATTGCAGGAATTGAATTATCGTGGAAAAAACATTTACAATACGTTTTAAATGATCTGGAATTCCTTTTAAAACAAGACTTAAAGGATGCTTTGGGCCGCGTGATTGGTTTGTCCGAACTGATGGCTGTTAAAACCCAGGTGGGGAAAAAAGATTTAATAGATTGGTCACACATTATTCATCAAAATGCACGTAAAATGCTTGATATGCTTCAACAGGCACTGGATATTTTCAAGATTGAGGCGGATGCCTATGCGCTCAACTGTCGTCAATGCAACCTGAATAATATATTTCAAAAGATTACAACAGACTTTTCTGCAATACTATTGGCAAGGTCAATGGAAATCCATTTTACCATGAGTGATGAACCGGTATTCTGGGATCAGGTGTTTGATATTTGGGGGGATTGTAATTTGCTTCATGTCATGTTTAGTCTGCTGCTCGGAGATATTATTGAGCAATCGCCTGATAAGCAAAATATTACAATATCGTTACAGCAGGAAACAGATTTACATATCAGCATTCAATGTCAATTGCCATTGTCTGAGAGCACATTAAACAATTTCTTTATTCGGCCAGCCGATGCATCAAAACAGCACAAAGGTGCTTATACAGCAATGCTTATCGCCAAAGCACATGGCGGCACATTGGGAATACGTTCCAGTTCATCGCAATCAACGCAGTTTATATTAATTTTGCCAGATAATAAGTCCACAGCAATCAATGATAAATGCGCATTTCCAAAACGCTTACTCATTGCTGATGACAGTCCGAACAGTCATTTGCTGATGGAGTATTATTTGTCAGACTTTTCCGACTGGTTAAAAGTTTTTGCCAATAATGGACAGGAAGCTGTAGAACAATTTCAGGAAATGCCATTTGATGTCATTCTAATGGATATTGAGATGCCCGAATTGGATGGTATTTCTGCAATTAAAGCCATTCGTGAAATTGAAAAAAATCTGCCCCAACGCACACAAAAACCCGCACAAATATTTGTTATGACTGCTGATAACTCTGATGAAACAAAATCACGTGTCATTGATGCTGGCGCGAATGCACTGATTGTAAAGCCTATTGATGCAGAACAACTAATTGAATTAATAACAGGAATTCTCTAATATTACTTAGGAATGCGCTGAAAATAACTTCCCCATTATTGATATTGTTCGTTTTGAGGTAATTGTACTGTAGAGACGTAGCATGCTACGTCTCTACACGACCTTATTTTTTTATACGATCATGAAAAATGAGTATGTTATTTTCCGAGCATTCCTTGCTTAGGAATGCGCTGAAAATAACTTCCCCATTATTGATATTGTTCGTTTTGAGGTAATTGTACTGTAGAGACGTAGCATGCTACGTCTCTACACGACCTTATTTTTTTGGACGATCAAGAAAATTGAGCATATTATTTTCAGGCTGTTCCTTATTCATTTTCTTCAGTGTAATCCTGGTTCAAAAACAAAATAAGCAATTATTAAATGAGGAACTTATTTTCAGAGATTTCCTTACAAACAACTCCCCAAAATCATATTTCATCCAAATAAAAAACAATCGCCGAATCAGTCAATTGTCTGAACTTATACAATCAAGTACAATAAAACGAATATTCTTACAAGTTGTGAAACTTGAAGGTATAAATGGTCCGACCAGTGAATTTTTCTGATAATAAATCGCAATATTCTTTGTACTTACAGGTGTCAATGATAATTGATGCAATTGAATTCCCAGGTAATCTTGTAATAACTGCTTTGCATTGGCCATTTGAGATTGATCAATACAATAGATCTGCTCAAGATCATCATTCCACTCCTGAATTTCTATCATAACATCCGGGTTATCAGTCACCAAAATGTCTGATTTTTCCTGATCATACTGATATAAGTAGAACCATACTTTCAAACGATCTTGAATTTGAGTTAAAAGCTTTTTGTCTGTATGGGTTGATTGCGGTGAATGATTAGATAAATCATTGTTCAACTGCTGAAACAATTGCGAATGAGAGTTATCAATTTCTGCCAATGTGCTATCCAAATCAGCTTGTTGCATATCAAGCTCCTGAAACAAGTGACAATACAATGCAATCAATAGTTCCTTATGAGCTGCAGGAACAGTTTGGTTTCTGTTATGTTTGATTTGGGCACGAATTCGATTTACTGAAGATTCATCAAAAAAAGGCAGATCTTCTGATCTTGCTTTAAGATGAGCCAGATTGGGACCGGATTCTCTTATTAAAGCGTTTAAGTATAATTTTTCTTGCTCAAATTTTTGGCGATCAAATTGGGATGTCAGCGGTGTTCTAATAATCAATCTTTCATTTGTTTGATAATGTTCAGGTATATTTATATCTGATGGTTGATAGATACATATTTGTTCAAACCATTCCTGGCAGAAATCCAGGCTTGATTGCGATATATACGTTGTTGGAAAAAAAATTGGGATCATGATAAGCTCCTTGTTAAGGTTTTGAATACTACCTAAAAATTGCATACCTGAAAGATAAGATTTTGTCAAAATCAAATGCACACTTAATTACATAAAAATTATTATTTATGAATTTTTCACCCAAATGATAAACTTATGCTTTATCCCCAAACACTTATGATTGCCCATATTTCCCCCACAATTTAAACATTCATATGTTATTTTGAAAATAGTTAGTTAAAACATTTAATATTTGGCATGTTATTTGTATGAAAAACAACCATTTTACAATTCTTTTAAATTTGTCAATAATAAGAATAACAATGGAATCACAAAAAAAGCAAAAATTTGGGGAACAATTTGTTGCCCAAGGACTGATTACAACCGAACAACTTCAACTGGCATTGCAGCGTCACATTCAGGTGGGGGGAAGGCTTGGTTCTATTTTATTAGAAATGGGATTTATTTCAGTTGATGATTTATTGTCATTTCTTTCAAAACAATTTCATGTGCCATCAATCAATCTTTTTGAGTTAGATATTCCTGCTGATGTCGCTACGATCCTTCCCTGGGAAAAATTAGATGACTTAAAAATTATTCCTGTAAAAATGGAAGCGCACACAATTACGATGGCAATGGAAAATCCCAATGATTTTATGTCGATTGAGGAATTGGAGTTCAGACTTGGTAAAAGAATAAAACCTGCTGTTGCACCTGAGTACATGATTGAAGCCGCACTTCATGTGTTGTTATCAAACACTGAGAGCAGCCTGAAAGGCGAAGATATTGCAAACGTTGCTGCTGCGGAACGTAAAAAAACAGATAAAGTGCTTCCATTGTTATCATTGCTTCAAAAAGCAGTAAAACTTCATGCCAGTGATATACTTCTTACAGCAGGCGTCCCTCCCTCATTTAAAATTAACAGCCAGCTCAAACGATTGTCTGCATCACCTTTAACACCCATTGATACTGAAAAATATGCCAAAGAATTGATGACAGAAAAGCAGTTAGAAACGTTTTCAAATCGTCATGAAATGGATATCGCAATTGCATATCCAAATATTGGTCGTTTTCGTACCAATTTATATCGCCAGAGAAATTCCATTTCAATCACCATGCGTCCCATTCCTGAACGAATGCTTAGTTTAAGAGAATTGAACTTACCTGAATGGGTTCGGGATGTTGCGCTTAAACCCCAAGGTCTGGTTTTGATTTCCGGCCCAACAGGTCATGGCAAATCCACAACCCTGTATTGCATGATTGATATTATTAACGCCAATCGAAAGCGAAACATTATCACGTTTGAAGATCCTATCGAATTCATGCATCGGCACAAGAAATCGAATGTCAATCAACGTGAGGTAGGGCGGGATACAAAAAGTTTCTATGAAGGTCTAAAATATGTAATGCGTCAATCTCCTGATGTCATTGTGGTCGGTGAAATGCGAGACAAAGAAAGCTTTGAAATCGCTTTGACGGCTGCCACCACCGGCCATCTGGTCCTAAGCACTATTCATGCAAACAATTCGACTTCAGTAATCGAACGTGTCATCAATATGTTTAGTCCGCATGAACAGGTGACTATCCGAACGATGCTTGCTGATTCTCTGATTGTATGTATGTCTCAGAGATTGATTCCACGTAAGGATGGTACAGGAAGAATCCTTGCCTGTGAAAAATTGATGGCTACCCACAGTATCAGACAATTAATTCGTGATGACAGCATGCATAAAATTCGTACTCAAATGCAGGCGGGTTCTCAAGATTTCACATCCATTGATGCTGCGCTTGCGGAATTATGCAAAAAAGGTTTGATTGATTATAAAGCGGGAATGGACTTTGCCGAGGATTCATCTTATTATTGCAAGCTCGCGGGTCAGAATCGTGGTAATTACGTTAAAAATTCAAAACAAAAATAATCGAGATTGATATTGTGCGTTTTGAGGTATCAGCAGTGTATTAAGGAACTCTCTGAAAATAACATACTCATTTCTCTTGAACGTACAAAAAAATTAGGTCATGTAGAGACGTAGCATGCTACGTCTCTACATGACCTTTACCTCAAAACGAACAATATCAATAATGGGGAAGTTATTTTCAGATCATTCCTAAATGATTTTCAAGAAAATCTGTGAACGAAATATAGTCATTTTCAAGCCATTGAAAGACTTCTTGAATTTTTTGCGATGATTGCTCTGTTGCAGCCAACTCCATTTCTTTACATCGCTTGCATAAACGATTTGAACCAAAGATGTTCATGATTGATTTTAGTGCATGAGCATTTTGTTTTATAATATCAAAATCTAATTGTTTCACAGCGAGTTGTAATGAATTAAAAATGGCCGGGCTTTCTTTCAGGGATAATTGCACCAATTCGGAAAAACTATCTTTCATTTCTTCTTTTAGTGCATTAATTTGCTCCCAATCAAAATCATCCTGCAAGTGTGTTTCATTTTCAGAAGTTATCTGTTTGGGTTCATTCTTTTCAGATAAATGTTTATAAAATATTTTCCGCAAATTATCCAGATTAAATGGTTTGGTGCAGTAATCATCAAATCCTAGATTAAGATAATGTTCTCGCTGTCCAGCAATGGCATCGGCAGTCAATGCGATAATGATGGGTTGTCTGTCTTGAGAAATCATTTCACGAATACGTGAAGTCGCCTGTACGCCGTTCATTTCAGGCATCATGATATCCATAAATACTAAATCATACATTTTGTTCTTGACTTGCATAATGGCATCCAAACCATTGACAGCACTATCAAACGAATACCCCAGTTTATCCATATAAAACTTGAAAACCTGCCTGTTGTCAGGATTATCTTCAACCAGTAAGATATTGAGATTTGAAAATACTTTTGTCTCAGGTATTTGTTGCGCTTTCTTTTCATGCAACTCAGGCAAAATGTTTTCACTTTTTTGCAGTTTCAGGTATATGAAAAAAGTTGTACCATGATTTATCTTGGATTCAAGCCATATTTTGCCATCAAGCAGGCTGATTAAATGATAACATATGGATAAGCCCAAACCAGTCCCCTGATAATTTTGTTGACTGACATTGACCTGCGAAAAACTTTGAAATATGTATTCATGCTGATCTTTATCAATGCCTGGGCCAGAATCTTTAATTTCAAATAAAATACCAGCATATTCAGATTCAGTATCCTTTTGCGAAACATGAATCTCCACAGCACCATCATCTGTAAATTTGATGGCATTTCCTACAATATTAAACAGTATTTGTCGGATCCGAATGGGATCACTCATGTATAGATGATGCATGTTTTGTTGGAGGTCATATGAAAAGCGGATATTTTTTTCTTGTGCTTTAGGAAGAAGCAATTGATAAACATCATTGATCAATGATACAAGATTAAATGAACGCATGTGTAATTCGAGTTTACCTGCCTCAATTTTTGAAATATCTAAAATATCATTGATAATGGTCAGCAGTGTCTCTCCGCTATTTTTCAATGTGAGAAGGTAGCTTTTTTGCTCAGGCGAAATATTGGTATTGAGAAGCAAATCGCTCATACCCAGTACGCCATTCATAGGT
>Ga0272440_1003289_pt1 | contig 12160 bp, 10 predicted proteins | sample SSMMMBAug17_FD_192440 | JGI IMG/M metagenome (GOLD analysis project Ga0272440, IMG submission 192440) | Marine sediment archaeal communities from Little Sippewissett salt marsh, Falmouth, MA, United States - SSM-MMB-Aug17 | ecosystem: Environmental > Aquatic > Marine > Wetlands > Sediment ... | reverse complement strand
ACACAAAAAAAGATACTGAATGTATTAGAGTGTTCATACCTTGTTTCCCCAAAGCATCTTATAGCTAACCAAATAATTTCCATATGAATTTTCGTTTTCGTGCATAGAAAATAAATTCAACCTTTCTGATTCTGATTCTGATTCTGATTCTTATTGATATTAATATATTATGCTTTTGTTACATTTGAAGTGGTAAAGATTGGCTAAAATACGACAAAATCACTTAATTATATTTGTTTAAATAACAACAGCAATATGAATAAAAATATTAGATACTAAATGAATTTTTCGTTCATGTCAAATGTGTTATCCAAGTTTTTATTCACAAAATATGGAAAAATTGTTGACAATATGACTGATCAAAATTAAGCTTAACCGTATAATTTGATAATATAAATAGAAAAGTAATAAAATGATGATCATACCACCTTCAAACATACAAGAATTATAACAACGTCTTTTAACTGATACTTCTTTACCCAACAATCTACACTTTCATTACAAAAAATGGTTTCGGTATTATTGGGATTTTTGTCATCAATACAAAAAAACTGTAAATGACCAGAATAGTTTACCCCTTTTTAAAAAAAACTTTTTGAAAAAAAGCAAAATCAATATCAGATTCAACAAGCGGTTGATACTATTTCAATATATTATAGACACATAAATAAATTACCTGATTTAAATTTGAATCAAAATGATGAAAAAATACATTATAATACACCCCGGGAAAGCTCCTCGAATTATATATACAATAAATGAAAATAGAAGTGAAATCCTTGATCAGTTTGAAAAAATTGAAATATTACACGCTAATGATTTATCATCTGGTTATGCGGGTGTTTTTTTACCAGAGAAATTAGAAAATAAAAAAAAATATAAAAATTATTCCAAGGCGTTAATATGGCAATGCTGATGAAAGTGAGAAAAATTTAAATTGTATCTCTGTTGAGCATGAAAGACTTGAAAACCTTGAACGTAAAGTAGATGAAATACAAAATGAATTAAATGGTTTAAAGCAAGCCTTTATTGAGTTTAAAAAACAGTTTGAATAACTGAACATGTCTTGATTTGAACGCCTTCTTTAGATAATGCAATCATGACGGCTCCATCGTGGCCTGTAGAATATACCTGGCATCCGGCTTGTTTATATCGGTTGATTATGCGTGGATCGGGTAAATGATAACGATTGAATCCACTTGCAGAAATCACAACGTGAGTGGGTTGTACACATTGTATGAATTCAGGGATACTTGAGGATCGACTTCCATGATGCGGACACATCATTAAATTGCTTTGTAATTCATTGCAATACGTTCGACACAATAAAGATTCGGCTTCCTTTTCAATATCCCCGGTAAAGAGAAATGTTTTCTTTTGAAATTCTACCTGGAAAACAAGTGAATTGTTATTGGTATCTTCAAATGGATTTTTTACAGGTGGATTAAAAAATTTTATCTTTACATCTCCCAATTTCTTTTCATATCCTGCGCTGATATGAATATCCTTAATATGCATCTCCTTCAGCGATTTTTCCCAGAGTTGGAACAAAAAGGTCGATTTGTGATCTCCATTGGTCCATGCTGTTTGAACATTAAAATGTCGGGCAAGAAATATGAGCCCGTGCAAATGATCTTGATCTGGATGGGTCAAAATAAGTGTTTTCAACGATTTGATTTTATTTCGCCACAGATAAGGAGCCACAACATATTTACCAATATCAAAAGATAAAGACAAACCGCCCCCATCTACCATCATACAATCACCGCCAGGCAAATCTACAAGAGCTGCATTGCCAAGCCCCACGTCCAGAGTTGTTATCCTGAGATCATCATGCATATTCCGATGATAGGTCCAATACCCCACATCCAGTATGATAAGAAATCCAATGATGACCATCAAAAAGGTTTTGATTCGTCGTCTTAGGGAGAGAACACTCACACTCATTATTACATACCATAAAAACAACTCGAAATGGTTAAGGTGTCCATAGTATTCAAAAGGATGTGAAAACTTATTCATGTTTTGTATTAACAAGATGATCGTGTCACTCGCATATCCGCATAGGACAATCATGTGAATGGCAATAGACTTCCATAGAAATACAAAAAAAACACTCAGTAGTGCGAATGGCAAGATAATGAATCCAATCACAGGGATTGCAAAAAGATTCGTAATCAATCCCATAAATGATGTATGATAAAAATAATGAAGGGCCAATGGCGATGTTGCAATGATTGCGAGTGTTGAACAAAGAAGCATTTGCCAAACGTATTGCACTGCTTTTTTTTTGCTAATCTCTCTCCAGTGTTCAGGAATCCTTTGAAAACCAGTAATGATAAAAAAGACTGCACAAAATGACATTTGAAATGAAATATCAGAGAGCGAGCGTAAATCCCACATTAGAATTAAACTTCCGGCAAAACAAAGGGTATTTATGGCGATCTGTTCTTTTGAAAAGACCTGGGCACACAAAAAAACAGTGATCATGATAAATGCGCGCTGAGCAGAAGGAGACATTCCAGATATGATAAAATAAAACAACATTAAAAAAAATGCAGGAATGGCTGCACAATAATCACTCCAACCATATAGACACAGTTTTTCACTTCTCCGAAAAAGCCATGTAGAAAGAAATAACGCTGTCATGGCAATCATTCCCATATGAAGACCGGAGATTGCCAAAAGATGACTCACTCCTGTTGCAACAAAAACATCCCTTGTTTCACTGAGTAAATATTCTCCCTTTCCAAGAACAATTTCATGGAGCAGTCCTGATGCTTGTTTTGATGTGTACTCCTTAAAAATTTGTGAAACTGTCGTCTGAACATGGAGAATAACTCTTTTTTGAAGGCTATCTGGTGGGGCTTGATCCAAAATTTCAATTTGATTTTCTTTGGCATAGGCGTTTCCAAAGATTCGTTTTTGATGGGTCATGAATTTTTTGTAATTAAATCCGCCCGGGTTGTTGAAGTTCGTAAATGGATGTATTTTGGAAACAAATCGAATGCGCCATCCAGGAGCATAGTGAGATATATCACTCCAGACTGAAAGCCGAATGTTTCCAGAAACAACATGTTCACCTGTTTTGTTTTTCAGATGATCCACCTGTATGATGAAGCGTGTTTTTGGGGATTTATATATTGGACGCTCTGCAATAATGCCGGTGATTTCCCAGTATTCTGAATTAATATATTGACTGATTTGTTGATTTTTTTGAAGGGGTAAGTGATAATCAATGATTGCGACAATGATCATCAAAAGAAAAAGTATGGCAGCAGGATATTTGATTGTCAATGTTCTCATTTGTTTTAAAATGAGCCATATTTGATAAAATGCAAGGACATGGAAATGGCTTCAGCATTCTTCATAATAAATGGATGCGTGGCATGAATAACCCGAAAATCTCCCATACCCTTTATTTTTGAACGTGCAACCGATACTTTACCATCATCTGGTCCGGGGATCATCCATGATAAAATTAAATTAATGGAACGATCACCAGTGATAATGCCAGGTTGAAAATCAACTTCACCCAAAACGATTGGCAGTGCATCTGATGTTGTCCCTAACTGTTGTCCCGCTGGACCATTTAACCATTTAAATAGAAAAAAGGATTTTAATGAATCCACGACTTCGGAGCCCGCATTGGGAGGACTTAACATCACAACACGGCCGAGCACGTCAAGTTGATGCCATTTTAAATAATAGCGAACCAGAATTCCACCCATTGAATGGGTAATAAAATGAATTTTACATGGGTTTTGATCTCGACATTCTTGAATTGCTGGAACCAGGTGATCTCTGACCAGCGTCTCAATATTTTTTTTTCGTGATGGATATCCCAGGTTCAAAACAGAATACCCTGCCTGTTTTAAACAGGTTTCCATTTTTGTCATTGATGATTTGGTTCGGGCAAGTCCATGCAATAAAATGACCCATTGAGAAGGCTCACCCAAAACATCTTGAACTGGGTGAGCCAATACTGAGTTTCCTTGAAGTTGTATCACAATAAGTATCTGGCAGATATAAAAAATGGGCGGGTGTTTAAATACCCGATTCATCCATATCGGTTGAATTGTTTTCATTTTGTGAATTTTTCAGATATTCCAGTCGATTTAAACCATTGATATAAGCTCTCGCGCTTGCTGTAATAATGTCAGGGTCAGCGCCACGTCCAAGGGCGACAATGCCATCCTGTTGCAATCGAACAGTAACTTCACCCTGAGCATCAGTACCACCGGAAATAGCGCTAACAGTAAATCTGAGCAATTCTGTGGAGATATTAACCAGAGAGTCTATTGCATTATAAACAGCATCAATAGGACCATTGCCATAACCCGTTCCTTTAACGCTTCGACCATTGATCAGCAGTTTCACACTTGCCATGGGTAAGACTGTTGTACCGCTGGAAACGTGAAGGTATTCAAGTTCAAAGATATCGGAGGTTCTGAGCATAATTTCAGTCACCAAAACTTCAAGGTCTTCATCAAGAACGTACTTCTTTTTATCGCATAAGTCTTTGAATTTTTGAAATATCAAATGAAGTTCAGCATCACTCAAGTCGTATCCCATATCTTTTAAATGTGCGCGAAGTGCATGGCGGCCAGAATGTTTTCCCAAAATCATTTGATTGCGATTCAAGCCAACAGTTTCAGGTTTCATAATTTCATAAGTCATTGGATTTTTTAAGACACCATCTTGATGGATACCTGCTTCATGAGCAAAAGCGTTGGCTCCCACAATGGCTTTGTTGGGTTGAACCATCATGCCAGTGACCCCACGAACCAATCGACTGGTTGGAAACAACAGCGTGGTATCGATATTGGTGGACAACGCCAGATCTTTTTGGCGCGTATGCAAGCACATGACCAGTTCTTCAAGTGATGAATTTCCCGCACGTTCTCCAATGCCATTGATTGTGACCTCAGCCTGCCTTGCGCCCGCCATGATTGCAGCCAATGTATTGGCTGTTGCCAGCCCGAGATCATTATGACAATGAACGCTTATTGTTGCTTTATGAATATTGGGTGTATGTTCACGAACATATCGAACCAGCTCTCCAAACTCCGATGGCACAGCATAGCCAACAGTATCTGGCAAGTTGACAGTCGTTGCACCAGCAGCGATCGCAGCTTCAAAAACCTGGCAAAGAAAATCTTTGTCGCTTCTTGAGCCATCCTCAGCAGAAAACTCGACCCGGTCAGTATAGGACTTTGCACGCTTGACAGCATCAATTGTTTTTTCAATGACCTGTTGTCTTGACATTCTTAGCTTATGAACCATATGGATTTCAGATGTTGCAATAAAGGTATGAATTTTGGGTTTGGCAGCATGCTTAACAGCCATCCACGCCCGATCAATATCTTCATGGGTCGTGCGGGCTAAAGCGGCAATTTCCATATTTTTTATCTTGGAAGCGATACTTGATACCGCCTCAAAATCTCCCTCTGAAGCTGCTGGAAATCCGGCTTCAAGAACATCAACCCCTAGCTTTTCCAATTGTAAGGCCAGTCGGTTTTTTTCATTGGTGTTCATGCTTGCCCCTGGTGATTGCTCACCATCACGCAGTGTGGTATCAAAGATAATAACTTTGTCTTTCATAATTATTTCTCCACAGGTTGTATTGATAAGCTACATGCAATGTAGCGAATGATTAAAAATGATTTGAAAATAAATTAAACGCTCTCATAAGGTGCAATTTCATTTTCATTGATGATGTAATGAAAACTATCTGCTAGTGCTTCCCAGCTGGCCTCAATAATATCTTCTGAAACACCGAGGGTGGTCCAGATGTTGGATTGATCTCTCGATGATATCAACACGCGTACTTTTGCAGCAGTTCCATCCCGACCATCGATAACACGGACTTTAAAATCCATTAAATGCATGTTTTCCATATTAGGAAAGAAGCGGTTCAAGGCTTTTCGTAATGCATTATCAAGGGCACTGACAGGTCCTTTCCCTTCAGCAGCAATAATTTCTCCTTTTTGATTGCCAACTCTAATTTTAATAACCGCATGAGCGGTACAGGGCAAGTCTTTGGTTTTTTCTATAAACACGCGAAAAGATTCAAGTTCGAATGCAGCTTGAAATCGATTTAAATGCTTTTGCATTAATAATTTCAACGATCCATCAGCGCCTTCGAATTTATAGCCACGTTTTTCAAGCCCCTTTATGTCTAAAGAAATATTCTTAGCAGCATCGTCAGATATGTCAAGGTTGAACTCATTGGCTTTATAGTCGATATTGCTTTTTCCTGAAAGATCAGAGATAAGAACTTCTCTGGAGTTTCCGACAAGATCAGGAGGCATATGTTCATAAGATCTTGGATTGACCTGAATCGCGCTGACATGAATGCCGCCTTTATGCGCAAAAGCACTTTCTCCAACAAATGGACGACTACTCAAAGGCATCATATTGGCAACTTCACTGACAAATCGAGACAAATTCTTTAAACCTTTGATATTATTGTCATCAATGCAGTGATAGCCTAACTTGATGGCCAACAATGGAATAATATTTATTAAGTCGGCATTTCCACAACGTTCGCCATAGCCATTGATTGTCCCTTGAACCTGAGTCGCGCCCGCCTGAATCGCAATTATTGAATTGGCCACAGCCAGACCGCAATCATTATGCAAGTGAATTCCCAGTCGAACATTTGGAGAGTAATTGTCAATGTAAGATTTCACATCAGATACAATCCGAGAAACATCATGAATCATTAAACCGCCATTTGTATCACAAAGAGTAATCGTTTGTGCGCCGCCATCTATTGCGGCTGTAAGTGTTTGCATGGCATAATCGGAAGATTCAATGTATCCATCAAAAAAATGTTCAGCATCATAGCAAACTTCTCGATCATGTGAGGTTAAAAAATCAACAGAATCCTTGATCATGGCCAGGTTTTCATCAAGAGTGTTTTGCATAATCTCTTCAACATGAAGTGTCCAGGTTTTTCCAAAAATGGTCACGACAGGGGTTTGAGTGTGCAACAAGGCTTTCAAGTTTTTATCCAGACTGGCCGGAATGCCTGGTTTTCTTGTTGAACCAAAAGCAACCAGGCGTGCATTTTGAAAGCTTTCTTTTTTGCATTTATGAAAGAATTCACTATCTTTGGGATTTGCGCCAGGCCACCCACCTTCAATGTAGTGAATACCTATTTTATCTAGCCGTCGAGCAATACGAATTTTTTCATCAACAGAAAAGCTGATATTTTCTCCCTGCGTACCATCTCGAAGGGTTGTGTCGTAAATAAATATTTTATTTTTTTGGGTTTTCATGTTGGTCTCTAATTATCTAACAATTCTTTTGAGTAAATCAGGCATCTTGGATCCATCTTTTTCATAAATCAATCGAATATGTTCATCATTTTTTGTTTGGAGGGCGAACATAAGGTTCGCTCCTACAATGGTTTTGCTCATAGGCTTGGTTTCGGGTTGACCTCAATTTTGGTTACACTCAAATGATGTCTCCATGAAATCCATAATCCGGAAAGCATCAGAAAACACATAAAATCTGTATCAAATTGTCCTGCCCGGGCCATTCCAGTAATATCGTTAAAAAAGATTGGAAATAAATTCCAGATATGTTTAATGATGACGATGGTTGTATAGCAACCGACCCATATAAAAAACGATTGAAAGTACTCTAAATGCCTTCTTTGTTGATCTCCCATTTTTTTTCAATAAGACTGTAAATAAAACATTGAAAATATTTATAAAAAGATATCGGCTTCAGAGAAAAATTTCCATGCAGCCACAGGCATTATTTACATTTTGTATCTTTTTTCAACAATGTATTCATTCGAATATAACATACATTAAGGTTTTGTCAAACGATTTATCATCAATGGCTATCATGTTCCATCGCTTCAAATTGTCGAATTTCCTTTTTTGTCAGGTAGCGCCATTTTCCGATTTTTAAATTCTTTAAATGTATATGATCAATGCGGATACGATGCAGCCCTGTCACCTGATGATTTAAATGTTCAAGCATGCGTCGAATCTGGCGGTTTCTTCCCTCTTTCAAGGTGATTTGAAAAGTATTTTTATTCCGACGCCTGACAATTGCCGAACGTGTTCTTCTGCCATCAAGCTCGATTCCCTCGGCCATTTGATATAATTCTTGGTCTGAAATTTTTTTTAGTACAGTGACCAGGTATTCTTTTTCATGATTGAATGATGGATGCGATATTCTATGATGAAGAGTGCCATCATTGGTCAATAGCAATAAACCTGAAGAATCTTTGTCCAGGCGTCCCACAGGGAACAATCTTTGGGGCAGTTTTACCAGATCAATTACGATTTTTTCTCCGGAATGCTTGCATGATGTTATAATGCCGCGGGGTTTGTTCAGTGCAATATATATTAATTGGGAACAAATGGATACAGACTTACCAAAGATGCACACATGGTCTTTCTCTGGATCAACTTTTATTCCGGGTGTTTGAACCACCTGACCATTAATTTCAACAGATCCATTTAAGATATGCTGTTCCGCCTTTCTTCTAGAACAGACGCCAGCGTGTGCAATAAATTTTTGAATTCGCATCTCAGCCATCAGGATTATTAAGTACGATAGTCCGCATTAATGCGAACATAATCATATGAAAAATCGCATGTGTACATGAAATACGACTGATCACCCTTTTTTAAATCAATGATAATTGAATATTCATCTGCCTTCAATATATGCGACACTTTTTCTTCTGCCTGTTCACCACAATACGACCCATGATCAAAAATCGTTGTATCATTGAATTGAATGGAAATATCAATGGGGTTAAACTCAACACCCGCACGACCACATGCAGCAAGGATTCGTCCCCAGTTGGCATCCTCACCAAAAATGGCGGTTTTCACAAGATTGGAATGGGCAACAGTGTTTGTAATTTTTTTTGCATCATCAACTGAACATGCACCATTTACTTTAATTTCAACCAATTTATTGACCCCCTCGCCATCTTTAACCAATGCCTTTGCCAGATCCAACATAATCATATTTAATGTTTCTTGAAAACGATTTCGAACCTCGGGTTCTTCCAGTGACAGCCCAGACATGCCATTGGCGAGAATGAGCGCTGTATCGTTGGTACTGGTATCGCCATCAATGGTGATGATATTCATGCTTTGATTGACCGCTATCTGAAAACACTCATGCAGTCGTTGTTGATCCGCTTGAATATCAGTGCAAACAAAATTGAGCATTGTTGCCATATCCGGTCGAATCATACCGGCGCCCTTAGCTGTTGCGCAGATATGAAAGACGCTATCTCCAACCTGAATCGCTTTTCCTACCATTTTGGGGATGGTATCGGTTGTCATGATGGCTTCAGCCAAGTCACGAAGATTATTTTCAGAGAGTTGATTAGTTAAGTCAGGCAATGCATTTTCAATTGCATTGATATTTAAATACTGCCCGATAACGCCTGTTGATGCAACAAACACTTGATTTTCATCAATCTGAAGCAATTTTGCCAATGATCCTGTCATCGTGAGGGCATCCGCCATGCCTTGATCCCCAGTACAACAATTGGCATTCCCACTATTTACAATAACTGCCCTGGCTTGTCCAGATTGAATCCTTCGTTTATCCAGAACAACAGGTGCTGCTTGCACCAGGTTTTTTGTAAATACGCCACTAATTGTGGCTGTTTTCTGGGAATAGATCAATCCCAGATCTTTTAGGTTGGTCTTTTTTATTCCTGCAGAAACTCCAGAAAATTTAAATCCCGGACATATTAAATTTGACTGATATTTCATGTTTTTGTTCGACTCCATTCTTTTTTTTTGTGCATTTTATGAATTGGGACCTTAAAGGAAAAATCAAAAAATAAGTTGAGTGTAACCCAAGTTGGGCATCCTTCATATTCCAGTTAACTCTTTTTTGAGAACAAGGTGTCCATTGTAGAGACGCACGGCTGTGCGTCTCTTTATCTTTTTCAGTGTAATCAAGGTTCAAAAACGAATCAACAACTATTGAATAATGAGGCACTTATTTTCAGAGTTTTCCTAAAGAAATGCAAGAAAAAATAACGTTGTTATTTACCACTTTTTGGACGTTGTTTTCATTCAAATGATATTACCTGGCCTGAGCAACCACAAATGCATCCTGAAATCCATGATGCCCCAATTGACGTTCAACATACCTGGCCTTCTGTTGCGGCATGCAATTTCCGATCAGTACACGATACAACTTTTTTTCATGTTTTTTTGACAACATGATATGTGAATCGTTATACAATGGTTTTAGGCGGTTAAATAATAATACCGCATTTTGACGCTTTCCAAATGCCCCGACTTGTATTTGAAAACAATTGTCATTGGTCAAGTTTCGGTGGCTTTTTTTGGGATGAGTTAATGGTTTGGTTGTTTTTATCGGTCTGAGATTTCTGACTTGCTTTATGGGTTTATTTTTTGGGGTTAGCCTGTTTTTTTTTATTTTTTTTAAACGCGCAGTTTTTGACTTTGTTACTGTTCTGATAAATACATTGGCGGTGCCTTTTTTGACAATGCCAAGGCGACGTGCAGCGCCATAGGATAAATCTATAATGCGACCTTGAATAAAAGGCCCCCGGTCATTAATTCGAACTGTCATGCATTTTTTATTGTCCAGATTGTATACTTTTACAAATGTGCCCAATGGAAGCGTTTTATGGGCAGCAGACACTCCATACATATCATATGTTTCGCCATTGGATGTTTTTCTTCCATGAAATTTTTTACCATACCATGAAGCAATGCCTTTTTGCTCAAAATAATTAACATATGTCATGGGTTGATACCACTGGTTTCTAATTTTATATGGTTTGCCGTATTGACATTTTAATGGTGGTGGGCTCGATTGGATGACTTTTTTGGACAAACAAGATCCCCACGACAATAAACATAAAAAAATCGCCAATTGAATCATCATTTTTTTCATTAATTTTTGACCTAATCGTTTTTTTTCTTGGCCGGGATTTCCGGCGTTGTTATAATTAAAACAAGTCTCTATCCTCACCATAACTTCTAAATTTTATGGTAAAATTGTTATGATGTCAAGTCCTTTCTACGATTCAAGCAATCCAAAACAGTCTTGACAATAAGTGCGATTATAGTAGAAAGAGTGCAACTTCTAATATAATAAGGCTTATTCTTGAAAACGCTGATTTAATGCGGTGTTTTAATCAAGAAAACTCAATCTAGGAAGCTGATCTGTTGACATCTTAAATGAAATTGTAAAACGAACCTAAGATACAGTTTCAATAAATATTCATCCTCTGATAGTGTAAAAAAAAAGGATACGCTGATACAGAATATTCATGACTCAAAAAATGAGGAACAAATTGTATACCGGTTATTTTGATTCCTGTCATTGATTACCAAATCCATTTTGTTGGCCACAATCCGGGCAGGTCCATGTGATTCCATTACATGTGAGTCCCCATAAATTTTCATTCATGCAGGATTGGCATAACTGAAAACCACATCGACATGTCCAACAGAATCGAAATGATTCTCTACAGGCGTGACAATTACATTGTTTGTGTTTACGTTGACGATATTTTGAAGGCATATTTATCAATTTAAATCCTGCTAAGGAAAGCTCTTAAAATAGGTTCTTCGTTAAAGCGTTTTTTTTCTGAAAGGTCGTAACATAAAAGTCCAGGGCAATGCACTGGGAAATACATAACAATGAGTGTTAACTAGTTTTCATCCAATATGTAAGGTATAGTGGACCCCATTGTCAAGACAGATTTTTTTAATTTTTATGGTGTTTTTTTCTATCTAAGGAAATCTTGGAAAATAACATTCCCATTTAGGAAAGCTCTGAAAATAAATTCCTCATTATTCAATTTTTTTGATTCGTTTCTGAACCATGATTACACTGAAGAAGATGAAATAAAGACACTTTAAATTCATCTTATTCATCTTCTTCAGTGTAATCATGGTTCAGAAACGAATCAAAAAATATTGAATAATGATATCTATCGAATGGGTTTTTGTTTTTCCGATACATTACATTATAATTTAACAGGCAGGGTAATTACAAACCGACATCCTTGACCCGGCTTGCTTGAGCAGGATATTTTTCCTTTTAAATTTTGCACAACCAGATTGTAAACAATATGAAGCCCCAATCCTGTGCCGCCTTTACCGCGTTTTGTCGTAAA
>Ga0272440_1003288_pt1 | contig 12165 bp, 8 predicted proteins | sample SSMMMBAug17_FD_192440 | JGI IMG/M metagenome (GOLD analysis project Ga0272440, IMG submission 192440) | Marine sediment archaeal communities from Little Sippewissett salt marsh, Falmouth, MA, United States - SSM-MMB-Aug17 | ecosystem: Environmental > Aquatic > Marine > Wetlands > Sediment ... | reverse complement strand
ATTTTTCGCGTATTCCTAAGCAGAATTGGTACTTGAAGTCTTAAAATTTGCTAGTGACGTTTTTTGGTAATTGTTAAATCGTAAAATTTGTATCTCCATCGCCTTCCTCCTTTTATTTTCAACGATCTCCTAACCAACAATAGGAAGTTTAATTCGACAAATCGTTCCCTTACCAGGCTCTGAAGAATAAATTATCTTTCCACCATGTTCTTCAATAATGCCGCGCGAAACAGCCATGCCCAGCCCGGTCCCGCCATTGTCTCGTTTTGTTGTAAAGAATGGATCAAACAAAGTTTTTAAAGCCTGTTCTGATATGCCAACGCCTTGATCAGATATTTCCACAACAGCCCATTCAAGGGTGTCATTAGGATAGGTCTGGACTGATATTTTCTGGCTCATGTCTGTCAGCGCCTCACACGCGTTGATTAATACATTAATTATGATTTGTTCTAATCTTTGGAAATTTCCTTTAACCATCAATGCATTGGGATAATATTGAAAGGTATGATAATATGTAGATTTTTTGATTTTATTGATTACCAGATTCACTGAGGTCTTAACCACATCATTGATATCAATTTTTTGGTTCATATCTGTCAGATCCTGCCGAGCGTAATCTTTAAGTTCATTTACAATTTGTTTTATTCTTCGGGCACTGCCAATAATCTGCTCTATTAAATATGGAATGCGTTTTTGTTGTTTGCTTAAGGATACACCAAAGGATTCAAAGATGTTTTGTACATTTTCATTTGAATTGATCACTGAAAAAAGTTCATTCCATGATTTACTAAGCAATGGTGCATTTAAAGTGATTACACCTGTGGGATTATTTATTTCATGCGCAACCCCCGATACTAAAGTTCCTAAGGCAACCATTTTATCCGCTTGCATCAATTGTTGCTGGTGCTGTTTGGCATCATTTTCAGCGTTTCTTTTTTCTGTAATATCCATCCCAACAAAAACAATGTGCAATGGATGGCCATCCTTTTCTCCCATTGTGGTTTTTGACCATGATATCAGACATTTTTTGTCATTTTTACCTTTCCAAATACACTCAAATGTTTTTAAATGCTTAGATTTTCTTATGTATTCAAATGATGCTTTTGTTTTATGATCTGAGTCTTCATCAAAAGATAAATTCCAATAACATGTATTTAGAACGGCCTCCTCTGTACAGCCCATTAATTGCTGACAGGTCTGGTTAAACCTTACAATATGACCATACCAGTCAGTCACCATAATCATCATATTGGCATTATCCAGAATGGCAGTATTGAAATTTCTTTCATTGCGAAGTTTCTTTTCTGTTTCCTTTAATGCAGTGATATCAATCATGGATATCAATACTCTTGAGTAATCATTTTCAGCGCCAGGCATTACAACCCATTGAAATAACATGTCCAGGTATGTACCATCAAATCGTTGAAGAACAATTTCACTTGAAACCAATCTTTTTTTTTGGGCCATTGTCTGAAATATAAGTAACATGCCGGGGATTGCTTCTTCAGTAATAATATCAGATGTTTTTTCAATAAAATTCTGGGCGCTTGATGCTGCAAAGCAGTCTACTGAGGCCTGATTCACTGTCAATGTTTTTATTCGTGAGACCATATCCCAAAAGACATCAGGATGATTCATCAAATAATTTGAAAGTTGTTCTATTCCATATTCCTGATATAATTTGTCCAGATCATCCATCAGCGCTGAATAATTGCGCTCCCACAATGGAACTGAGGTGAATTCAAACAAGTGGCGATAACGATCTTCACTTTCTTTTCTTTGGGTAAATAGTTCTTGTTCACGTGTGATATCAGTTGAATAAACCACTATTTTTTCAACACGGGCGTCTGGTTCAATTATGGGATAAATGCTGTGTTTATAATAAATATTATCTTCGCAATCGAAAAATTGAAACGCTTTTTTTGAAGAAAGCACCTGTTTTAAAGCATCCTGGCGTCCATTTGAAACACTTTTGGGCAGTAATGAAAAAATATTCTTACCCATTAGAAATGATCGTTTTGAATCCATAACTTTGCAAAGCATGCGATTTGCTTCAAGTATGGTTCCATTTTTGTCAATCATGAGTACAATATCCGGGCTGGCATCAATGATTGCCCTGACTTTTCGCTCACTTTCATGAATGGAGATGGCAGCCTGATGTTTTTCCATCTGGCTCCGCACAGTCCGAAGTGCTATTTTTATTCGAAGACGAAACTGACTGGGACTGATGGATTTACTCAGAAAATCATCCGCACCGGCTTCAAGGGCAGCGTTTAGTTTGTCCGAATCTGAATAGCCTGTGTAAATCAAAATGAAACATTGATCACCTTCAGGCAATTGACGTATTTTTCGACATAAAGTTAAGCCATCCAGACCAGGAAGGCCAATATCCAAAATGGCCAATGCATATGCTTTTTCCTGAAAAGCTTTATATGCCGATAATCCATTCTGGCATAATGTGGGTTTACATCCTTCTTGTTCAAAAACCTTATTGAGCAAAAAAAGATTCACTTCATGATCTTCTGCGATCAGGATGCTAATTTGTGGAGATTTATTGATTTGCATGTATTTTGTTCCTTAACAGGAATATGAAAAAAACGTTTCCCATTTTTTTATAGCCCGATGTAGGGGCGAACCTTATGTTCGCCCATCGTACATAGGAACGAAAGCGTTATTCGTTCGAGGGCGAACACAAGGTTCGCCCCTACATTGGACTTGTAAATAAGAAAATGGGGAACTTATTGTTCGATAATTCCTTAGTAAATAATAATATTGACAAATAAATGTATATTTTTCTATATTCTAAATCGTTTTGTCAATGTATATTATTTTCGTACAAAGCAGGTTTGTATGTTACCCAAAACAAAAAAATAAATATAATGGAAATAAATTATAATCAATTAAAAATGCGTCTGACTGAAATTAATCAGACACTGTTTGAACTTGTCAATAAAACAAAGGCCATTCCAAGCATGTCCGAATTGCGATTCAAGCAATGGGAAAGAACGCTGAGTGGCATTGATCGTCAGCTTTCTGAAGAAATCGTTCGTGTCGCTGTTATTGGAGCGATCAAATCTGGCAAAAGTACGTTTACCAATTCTTTATTTCATGGTGATTACTTAAAGCGTGGCGCAGGTGTGGTAACATCTATTGTTACGCGCATTCGTACAGGAGCGCAATTACAAGCCACGCTAATGATGAAAAACATCAATGAAATAAATACAGAGATCAGACAGGCGCTTGTTCTTTTTCCTGATGTTCATTGGCATTCTGATGATGGCCAATTTGACATCCAAGATAAACAAGACCGAGAGACACTTAATCACGCTTTGAATCAATTGGAAGCAGATAAACGTATTGAAAAAGATTCACGAAATCAGAATGTTTTGCTTCTCGAATCCTATTTAAAAGGCTATGAACGCATTTCTTCCATGCTTTCCAACGATTCAACCACACATACCTTTGAAAGCAGCGATTTTTTAGAACATCAGCAGTTTGTTGGAAATCAAAGCCTTGCTGTATATGTGAAAGATATTGAAATTCAACTAATTGCAAAAGACACAGCTTCTGGAAATATCGAATTTGCCGATTGCCAGGGAAGTGACTCGCCAAACCCCATGCATATTGCCATGATTCAGGATTACCTTCATAAAGCCCATTTATTACTTTATGTCATCAGCAGTCGTACTGGTGTTCGTCAGGCCGATATTCGCTTTTTATCGATCATTCAAAAAATGGGAATCATGGACCATGTGTTGTTTGTCATTAATTGTGATTTGTCTGAACATGAACATGTTCATGATTTGAAGCAAATAATTGATAAAATTACTGATGATGTTTCTATCATGTGCGGGCATTCTGAGATTTTTTCGTTTTCAGCTTTACTGAATCTATTTGAAGATACCCGAAAGAAATTATCATCCAGAGACAGGCAGCGGCTTAAACAATGGCAATCTGATAAAGATTTGTATCGGTTGTCTCAGGCTCAAAGCCAAAAGTTCAATCAAATTCTTAATGACCGATTGACACATCAGCGGTTTACATTATTATTAAAAAGCAATATTGAACGTCAGGCAATTATTGCACATGGCCTTTTCGACTTAACACGCATTCATCAAGATATCTTAAAAAAAGATCGCACAGAAGCAGAACGTATTATTCATAAAATTCAGGAACAACAGCACAATATGGAACAAATTCGAAAGATGGTTAAAGAAACGCTTGATGGTGCAATGCAGACAACCCGACAGGAATTAGCGAATGATGTGGATCATTTTTTTGATCGTAAGCATGGTCAACTGATGAATGATATCCAGGATTATATTCAACAATATACACTGGATCCAAAAAAGTATGATACCCAATTAAATGGAGGCGTCTTTTCAAAAGCGCTGTATGCCGCTTTTCAGGATTTTAAGAACCTTCTGGATGTTTTCATGACAGAGCAAATCAATCCGGAAATGCACCGCTTTGTTGTTGATGAAGAAAAAAAAATCAGGATTTTTTTAAATCGTATCGGCAAGTCATATGATGTCATGGTTCAGGATGCAATAAAGGATTATGGTTTTGCTGTCAAAGAATTTGGCATAATGATCAATGATGAGCCCTTGATGAAAATGGAGCCTGTTGATATGGAAGCCATTAAAATGAGTAATAATCTAAAAATTCCCTCGTTATTGACATCCATGCATTATAGCGCACGCATTCGAACCGAAGCCATCTTTAATCTTGGTGCAATGGGAATCGTTCGATGGGTAAAAAAAATATTCAAAAAACCTGCACAAAACAAGGAATATAAGATTAAAGCCCTGAAAAAAAGCATCCGCCCAATGAAGCGCGAAATTTTACGTTCTATACATGATCATTTCAGGGATGTTCAAGAAAACTTAAAATATCAGTATCTGTTCAAGCTTATTCGATCTGCAACGCAAGAATTGTATGAAAATATGATGGATCGATTTCAGGTAATGACAACTGATTTATCAGAAATGGTAACACTTGTTGGAAAAGGAAAAGAAGACCGCGTTGAAGCTGTTCATTTACTTCAAGATTTGGAAAGGGCATCCTCTTCATTGATTGAAGAGATTTCAAATGTTCGAAAGCAATTTTAGGGATGCATCCGGGTGCATCCCGCTCCAGCGTGGAAACCAGAGTCAATCAATAACAAGCAGAAACAGCATCAAACGTCTGTTCCTCTAAATATTTAAAAATATTTGCATCATATTCATGGGTATGTCCAAATGCTTTTTGTGCCAGCTTGAAACGTGTTTCCAGAGAGGTACATCCCTTGTTATTTTGAATTTCTTTTATAATTGCTCCATAATCTGATGGATCTACGACTGATGCCACGCGCAAAAAATTCTTTGCTGATGCGCGGATCATACATGGCCCACCAATATCAATATTGCCACGCGCCTGCTCAATGGTGACATTTTTCTGGGCGATGGTTTCCTTGAATGGATAAAGATTGACAACCACCATATCAATGGGAGATGCCTGAGTACGTTCTAAATCCTTTTGATGCGCATCGTTGTAAGTTTCAGTGAGCAGCCCAAGATAAATTTTAAAATCCAGTGTTTTAACAAGTCCGCCCTGGGTTTCTGGCTGACCGGTATAATTTGAAATCAGTACGAGATTTTGTTCTGATTGCAAAATATCCTTAATTCTTTGATATGTACCCCCTGTAGAAATAATTCTTATATCAGGGACGATTTTAATCAATTCTGGAATAAATTGATCTAAGCCGCTTTTATCTGATACGCTGACCAATACATTTCTGACAGGAACAAACCTGTCAATTTTATCAACAATATTAATACTCATGATGAAATGATATCTCCTGTCTGTTTTTTCAATTCATGATGAATTGTTATTACCTGATCCAGAACTGGTGATTTTAACGTTCTAAATTTGGGATGAAACGCCTTTTCAGCTTCCCAAACAAAATTGACAACTTCGTATTGTTCTGGAATGTGTTTTTCTTGATGCGCCCCATAAATGGATTCTTCATAATATTCCAACCAAAACATGCGTTTGGGGTCGATTGAAAACTGTTGTGTAACACAGGTCGCGATATGCGCACAACAACTGCGTATGCTGAGTTTTTGATTTGATTTCAGCGCGTCTTCAGCGGGAATATCCTCAGTGATTACAATATAGGGCGTCATTATAGGAATGTCTGATTTATATAATTTTACCACACGCAGCATACAACTGCCTGAGGCCAGTTTTAACACGCCGCCAAAACCATCCCAATGAAAAATATCATTGTGTAATATTTTATACTGCATTTCTAATTACCGCTCGTTGATGGGTACATAATGTTGCTGTTTGGGTCCTATATAGATTTGTCTCGGACGATATAATTTCCAATTTGGGTTGTCAGCATCTTCTTTCCATTGTGCAATCCATCCAGGCATTCTTCCCAGTGCAAACATTACAGTGAACATATTCGTTGGAATTCCCATGGCCCTTAAGACAATTCCTGAATAAAAATCAACATTGGGATAGAGATTATGATCAACAAAATATGAATCTTTGGACACTGCCTCCTCAAGTTGAATGGCAACATCAAGTAAAGGATCTTGAATTTCCAGATTATTGAGTAATTCATGACATACTTTTTTGATAATCTTGGCTCTTGGATCATAGGTTTTATAAACCCGATGCCCAAATCCCATTAATCGAAAAGGATCATTGCGGTCTTTTGCGCGCTTTATATAAGGCTGAACGTTTCCGCCATCCGCCTGAATCTGACAAAGCATTTCAATAACAGCCTGATTGGCGCCTCCATGAAGGGGGCCCCATAGCGCAGAAATTCCAGCAGATATTGCAGCGTATAGATTGACACGTCCACTTCCAACAAGGCGAACTGCTGATGTCGAGCAGTTTTGCTCATGATCTGCATGAAGTATCCAGAAAACATTCAATGCCTTGATAAGAAGTGGATTGATTTCAAACTTACGAACCGGACTATGATACAGTAAATACAAAAAATTTGTACAATAGCAGTACTCGGGTTTTGGATAAGCCACTGTATGACCACGCGATATTTTGTATGACATGACTGCCATTGTACGCACTTTGGACATTAAACGTGCCAGGGTAATATTGATTGCTTCCTCATTATGTATTTTCAAATCCTTGTAAAAACTTCGCAATGCATTTACCATAGATGACAAAATTCCCATTGGATGAGATCGTGATGGAAAATGGCCATAAAACGCTTTGAGATCTTCATGAACCAATGATTGTTCAGTCAATAAAGCACTGAATTCCTTAAACTGTTCTTTTGTGGGCAATGAACCATTGACCAGTAAATACGCTGTTTCTGCGAATGTTGAATGCTGGGCCAATTCTTCAACAGGAATGCCGCGATAACGCAGGATTCCATTTTCACCATCCATAAATGTGATTTCACTTTTACAGATACCGGTATTACCAAGGCCGGGGTCCATTGTAATCACTCCAGTTTCTTTACGTAAAGATCTGATATCAATTGCACGTTCACCCTCACTGCCAATGATTATCGGTAACTGTATTTTTTGATCACCAATTGTCAATGTTGCGATTTCTTGCATTTTTTTTTCCTTCAGATATTCCTTGTTTCAAAATAGCATTCAAGCATTAACATATCATCATCAAAGGATGTCGTCACCTGATATGGAATTTTCTTGAATAATTTAATCATCCCCTTATTTGTTGGGGCAGTATAAGCAATTAAAGCAGAGATCCCATTTTCTCGGGCAGCTTCAACCAATTTGAGAAGAATAACGCTTGCAATTCCTTTACCCTGGAATTCTTTTGAGACAGAAAAGGCAATTTCAGCAATATTTCGGTGTTGTTCCAGAGCATACATGCCGACACCAATAATTTTTCCAAAACCAAAATCACCAGTAATGGCAACAATAGTCATGTTTTTTATATAGTCAACTTGGAACATATTTTCAACATCATCCCGAAAAAAACTGGTTTTTTGATGAAAAAATCTGGCAACAACGCTTTCCTTATCCAGATCATAAAAATGTTCCTGAATGCGGCGGTCATCAACAGGTTTGGCCGGACGAACGCGAATCTCATGATTATCAAGAACCACTGTTTCTTCCATATGGACAGGGTAAACACCTGTTGATGCCTCATTAAAGGTTCGATTCCTGGTTATGTATCCCAGATCTACTGCGTTTTGGAATAGTTCATCACGATGGTCAGGATGTGCAAGGCTGATCATTGCAATGGCCCGATCTTCAAGGTTTTTCCCATGTAAATTCACCGCACCAAACTCACTGACAACATAAAAAACATCTGCACGAGGGACCACAACAGATGAACTATCCAGGCGCGGAACAATTCGGCTGGCTTCACCATTCTGGCGGATTGATGGTATCAATATAATCGCTTTGCCATTACGAGACATGGCAGCGCCGCGCATAAAATCAAGCATCCCAGTCACACCTGAAAAATGATTCAATGCAAAGGCATCAGCAGCAACCTGACCGGTTAAATCCATTTCTCTGGCCATATTGATTGCAACCATTTTGTTATGCTGTGCAATTATTGCTGGATTATTCACATAGTCTGAAGGATGAAATTCAATTGAAGGATTATTATGCAGGTACTCATAAAAATAGGTTGAGCCTATGGCGTTACTGGCAACAATTTTTCCTTCATTCAGGCCTTTTTTTCGGTTATTGATTGCACCCAATGCCACCAGATCCATGATGCCATCAAAAACAAATTGCGTGTGAATGCCCAAATCATTTTTATGTGCAAGTGCCACCAGTATGGATTGAGGTGAGGCCCCTAATCCCAGTTGCAGTGTTGAACCATCGTCAATAAAAGGGGTTACTATTTTTGCCATTGTATAAGCAGCACTAATTTCTGGAACATTTCCCACTGTCAGCAAAGGTTCTTCTTTTTCAACAATAACATCAACATCATTGACATGAATAAAACTATGTCCCATCACTCGGGGCATATTTTCGTTTACCTGTGCAATGACAAAATTGGCCGAATAAACCGCAGACAAACAGACATCAACAGAAATACCAAGACTCATCCAGCCAAAATCATCCGGTGGTGAGACTTGAACAAGCGCAGCATGAATGGGAAGCTGGCCTTTTTTAAATAAATCAGGCACAGCAGATAAATTCATCGGGGTAATAAATGGCTTGAGATATGACAGACTTCGTGTTTCTGCCGCGCCCTGATAGATATTTCGAATATTGAAATGGTGTCCTTTATCTTCTTTTGCAGCCACAGAAATTGGGGATGTTTCCAGGCTTAACAGGCGAACAATTTCAAGATCTGAAAATTGGTTTACATTTTCAACCAGTGTTTTTACAAGATATTGCGGTTCTCCACAGGATGAACCAATGAATATTCGTCTGCCAGATGGAATCATTTTGATCGCTTCTTCAGCAGACTTCTTTTTTGAAATATAATCATCTGGCCAGTATGATGTTGCCATTTTGCCTCCTTGCTTGGATAATTTCCGAAAAGTCGGACTTTTTAAAGAGAAACATTGAAAATGATGAATTTCGGAAAATCCAAGAACAGCTGCATTTGGTCTCCTGTATGCAGCAATTTTTATAGACTTTAAGGAATTCTCGAAAAATAAGTTCCTCATTTTCTTATTTGCCAGCCCTATGTAGGGGCGAACCTTGTGTTCGCCCTCGAACGAATAACGCATTCGTTCCTATGTACGATGGGCGAACACAAGGTTCGCCCCTACACGTTCTTGGCACATAAGTAAATGGGGAACTTATTTTTCGATGATTCCTTAAGAAAGAACTGAAAATAACGTCCCCATTTATTGTTTTTGTTCGTTTTGAGGTAATTGTACTGTAAAGACGTAACGTGCTACGTCTTTACACGACCTTATTTTTTTGTACGATCAATAAAATGAGCAAGTTTTTTTTGAATTCCTTAATCAAGATGCGCCCCATTTTAAAATCAATGATTGGATAAAACTTTTACCTGATCATTCAATATTTTGATGTCATTACCTTCCTGAGTGAAAACAAAGACTCCCAATTGTTTGGCAGCATCAATTGTTTCCTCTCTAATGGTCAACCCGGCAATACCGCCGAATATTTTGTAGTCTTTATACTCTGGATACAAAATTCTGAAATTGTCTACCTTTCTGAGTACAGTTTCAACATCATTGGGATGAAAGTTATATTTTGTCTCAATGATAACCGCCACACTGGTATTTAAACAAACTATATCAAACTCATCTTCTAAGCCATTTCTGTAGCAGCCCAGGTTGCGATAAATACAATCAAATGTCATATTTCCAATGGTTTTAGTTTTTGTAAAACTGTAGAAAAATATATCTTCAGCATAAAAACCATTACTATTGCCTATGCCGCCAACTTTTGTGTTCAGGCTTTCGATTCCTTTGATTGTTTTGTTCAGCAGTTTATCAGTTTCTTTGAGCTGACGATCAGTTTCTTTGATTTGATCTTTAAGCTGACGATCAGTTTCTTTGATTTGATCTTTAAGCTGACGATCAGTTTCTTGTATCTGCTCTTTCAGGCGTCGATCACCTTCTTTGCCAGCTTCAATATATTCATGTAATAACTTCCATACATCTTTATAATCAATAGATTTTTTTTGCATTTTACGCTCCTTTATTGTTCAATATCAAAAGATAAAAAGGCATTTATCATTGTTTCGGTCGCCTTGTTCTAGTTTTTTTCGTCCGATAACTTAGGAAAGCTCTGTCTCCATTTATTGATATTGTTAGATTTGAGGAAAATGTACTGTAGAGACGTAGCATGCTACGTCTCTACATTTCCGAGAAAGATTCTTATTTACTTGATTTCCAATACCTCAATAAAACACTTATCCTCAGAAACGTCCGCACCACTCCCACAGGCGTGAATCAATATATTGTCCCGCTTCATAACCTTATTTTTTTGTACGATCAATAAAATGAGCAAGTTTTTTTCCGAGATTTTCTTAATCAAAATGCGCCCCCTTTTTTAATCAATGATTGCCTATTTCTTTCACCTGATCATTCAAGATTTTAATGTCATTACCTTCCTGAGTCAAAACAAAAAATCCAAATGTTTTGGCAGTCTTGATTGTTTCTTTTCTAATGGTCAATCCGGCAATACCGCCGAAAATTTTGTAGTCTTTATATTGCGGGTTTAAGATTCTGAAATTGTCTACTTTTTTGAGAACAGTTTCAACATCATTGGGATGAAAATTATATTTTGTCTCAATGATAACCGCCACGCTGGAATTTAAACAGACAATATCAAATTCATCTTCTAAGACTTTGTTTGAGCTGCCCAGGTTGCGATAAATGGAATCAAACGTCATATTTCCAATGGTTTTCGTTTTTGCTAAACTGTAATAAAATATATCTTCAGCATAAAAACCATTACTATTGCCTATGCCGCCAACGTTTGTATTCAGGCTTTCGATTCCTTTGATTGTTTTTTTTAGCAGTTTGTCTGTTTCTTTAAGCTGACGATCAGTCTCTTTGAGCTGACGATCAGTCTCTTTGAGCTGACGATCAGTCTCTTTAATGTGACGATTAGTTTCTTTGATTTGATCTTTTAGCTGACGATCAGTCTCTTTGATTTGATCTTTTAGCTGACGATCTGTTTCTTGTATCTGCTCTTTCAGACGTCGATCACTTTCTTTGCCAGCTTCAATATATTCATGTAATAAACTCCATACATCTTTATAATCAATAGTCTTGTTTTGCATTTTACGCTCCTTCATTTTTCGATATCCAAAGATAAAAAGGCCTTTGTCATCAATTTTTCGGCCACATGGTAGTCTTGTTCTGTTTTTTTCGCCAGATAACTTAGGAAAGCTCTGAAAATAACGTCTCCATTTATTAATAAGGAATGCTCGAAAAATAAATTCCTCATTTACTTATGTGCCAAGAACGTGTAGGGGCGAACCTTGTGTTCGCCCATCGTACATAGGAACGAAAGCGTTATTAGTTCGAGGGCGAACACAAGGTTCGCCCCTACACGTTCTTGGCACATAAGTAAATGGGGAACTTATTTTTCGAGTTTTCCTTATTTACTTGATTTCCAATACCTCAATAAAACACTTATCCTCAGAAGCATCCGCACCAACTGACAGCCCCATCGGCATTGGCGGGGTGTCCGAAGTTGCCTGCAAAGATGATGGCGTCACCCA
>Ga0272440_1003287_pt1 | contig 12166 bp, 3 predicted proteins | sample SSMMMBAug17_FD_192440 | JGI IMG/M metagenome (GOLD analysis project Ga0272440, IMG submission 192440) | Marine sediment archaeal communities from Little Sippewissett salt marsh, Falmouth, MA, United States - SSM-MMB-Aug17 | ecosystem: Environmental > Aquatic > Marine > Wetlands > Sediment ... | reverse complement strand
CGAACATGTCATGCTCAAACGCAAATACGCAGTAAAAATGCTTGCTGATCATTTGTTAAAGACCCCAGGCTTTAAAGACCGATTTTATAAAGAAGGTCTTGCCCAGGCGCAATTACAGCATGATAATATTGTTCAGGTGATAGATTACATCGAAGAAGATGGCAAAACCTTTTTGTTAATGGATTACATTGAAGGCGAATGTCTGGATCAATTGATCAATCGTAAAGGAAAATTGTCAGAATCTGAATGCATACAGATCATGTCTGATATATTGGAAGCTCTAAATTTTGCACATGAAAATGGTGTCATTCATAGAGATATTAAGCCATCAAACATCATCATATCCAATTCAGGCAAAGCAAAATTAATGGATTTTGGTATCGCCATTATGATGGGCGATAAACGAATGACAGCAACAGGAACAAATATTGGGACATCCTGGTATATGAGTCCTGAACATGTCACACGTCCAAAAGAAATAGATCATCGCAGCGATGTGTATTCAATTGGAATCGTTTTATATGAAATGTTGACCGGTGATGTGCCTTTTGTTGATGGTGAAACAGACTATGAAATAAAAGACAGCCATGTTAGAAAAGCTGTTACTCCTCCTATCGATATAAATCAGTCAATCAGTTTAGAAATGAATAATATCGTATTAAAAGCGCTGGCAAAAAATCCAGATGATCGTTTTGATGGTTGTATGGATTTTTTGGACTATATTGAAGAATTGGGTTTTGAAGATGAGCGACAAGAGAAATCAATTATAAATAAAAAAACAGAGATAGAAAAAACTCCTGCTTTGAATGCAACAGAAATTGAAGCAGTAAAAGGAGATATTAAAAATCGAGAAATAAAACCAAATTCCAATAATTCCAATGAATATGAAAAATCATTTACAAATAGCCTGGGTATGAAGTTTATGTTGATTCCAGCCGGAAGCTTTATGATGGGAAGCCCGGAAGATGAGGACGGTCGATTAGATGATGAAAAACAACATCATGTCACCCTTACCAAAGATTTTTATATGCAAACTACTGCAATCACACAGGGCCAATGGAAAGCTGTGATGGGCAGCAATCCGTCATATTTTAAGAATTGCGGGCATGATTGCCCTGTTGAAAATGTAAGCTGGGATGATGTGCATCAATTTATCAACAAACTGAATCGAAAAGAAAATACGACCATATATCGATTGCCCACAGAAGCAGAATGGGAATATGCAGCTCGAGCAGGGACAGTAACACGTTTTTTTTGGGGTGACCAGGCAGATTGCTCGAGAGCACATTGCAACAAAAAAGGAACAAAAGCAGTTATGAGTTATTCACCCAATGCCTGGGGTTTATTCGATATGCATGGCAATGTTTGGGAATGGTGTCAGGAATATTATGCGGATTATTCTGGGAAGCCAGTGGTTGATCCAAGTGGCCCAAGATTTAGATTTTTTGGCGGGCGGCGGGTTGTCCGTGGCGGTACCTGACTCAGTTTCGCCTGGGACTGTCGCTCGGCGTCTCGCTGCAGGTACGGGCCCGGTAATCGTGGCTTAGACCTGGGCGCACGCCTAGCCGCCTACCCAGTTCAGCAGGGTGACATTCATTAACCAGAAAGTAGTATAAAAGAAAAAGTAAAGCGTAACAAGTAAAGGAATAATGAATTGGTAATATAGCAAAAATAAGGAAAGAACAAACAATAACCGGAATGAAAAACTATTATTTAAATCTTATTATTGCGATAGCAATAATAAGATCTTGGAATTTTGGAATATTTTAAATACTTAATTATATCAGGATGTTAAGTATATGGATAGATGGTTGATAACGATTGTTAGGGTGTGTCCTTAGTTTGATGTTTTAATTGAAGTCTTGCCTAGAATGCTTTGATTTCATTCTAATTTTTGAAAAAATATCCATTTTAACACAAATCTGGCTAAGTTGTATTCATAAAATTTAAATCTATATTAATATCAAGAAGTTATGAAGTTCGAGGCTGCTCATTCTGAACATTACACTAAGGACACCCGATTGTTAAGTACCATCCAATGAGTATAAATGTCAGGCGATGAACTGGGAGCACCTTCCAAGTTGAGAGTGTTATAAGCAGTAGTCAGAAAGAAGTATACAGGAAAAGGAAAAAGTAAATTTAAAGTTTAGATCAACTTATTCAATAAATGATAATCTTTCTTCACTTGAAGATTGAAGATAGTTTTAAAGGCTCTATATATTTTGCTATAGGAAATCAAGACTATTGCTTTGGTTTAATCGCTAATGCTCTCGTATCAGTAACCAACAAAACTACACAGGAAGTCTAATGATAGGAAAATTATTAATAAACAAATACAAAATCATATCAGCACTTGGCGAAGGCGGAATGAGCAACGTCTATTTAGCCGAACATGTCATGCTCAAACGCAAATACGCAGTAAAAATGCTTGCGGATCACTTATTAAGGACTCCGGGCTTTAAAGACCGATTTTTTAAAGAAGGTCTTGCCCAGGCGCAATTACAGCATGACAATATTGTTCAGGTGATTGATTACATCGAAGAAGATGGCAAAACCTTTTTGTTAATGGATTATATTGAAGGCGAATGTCTGGACCAATTGATTAATCGTAAAGGAAAATTGTCAGAATCTGAATGCATACAGATCATGTCTGATATATTGGAAGCTTTGAATTTTGCGCATGAAAATGGTGTCATTCACAGAGATATTAAGCCATCAAACATCATCATATCCAATTCAGGCAAAGCAAAACTAATGGATTTTGGCATTGCTATAATGATGGGCGATAAACGAATGACCGCAACAGGAACAAATATTGGAACTTCCTGGTATATGAGCCCTGAACATGTCACACGTCCAAAAGAAATAGATCATCGCAGCGATGTGTATTCAATTGGAATCGTTTTATATGAAATGTTGACCGGTGATGTGCCTTTTGATGGCGAAACAGACTATGAAATAAAGGATAGTCATGTCAGAAAACCTGTTACACCGCCCGTTGATATAAATCAGTCAATCAGTTTAGAAATGAATAATATCGTATTAAAAGCACTGTCTAAAAACCCAGATGAGCGTTTTGATGGTTGTATGGATTTTTTTAACTATCTTAATATATTAGACGATGAAGATGAAACAATAGAAGAACCTGAAATAAACAAGAAGTCGGATAACACTGAAATTATCCAAGAAATAAAAAAAACAACATTAGAAGAAATACCATCATTGAAAACAACAGCACTTATAAATGAAAAAGAAGAATCGTATGCGCAAAAGGAATTAGAAGAAGTAGACACATATCAAAGCACAAAGCAGACAGATAATAAACATGATTGTATAATTTCTAAACATATGCATCGTTGTAATAGAAATGTGCTTTTTACCAATATGTGCATAATCTACTTCGTACTTGTTATATTTTATTTATGTTTTCGAATTAATAGTGAATATTATTTTCAAGCAATAGATTATATTTTAATTTTTAAAGAATATACTTTTCAAAGTGTTTTGGGTATATTTATCATGATTATATGTTCTTATAACATTTTAAAAGTAATAAGACGAATATCTAATCCAGGTTTGCATCCAATTTATATCTCTATAAATGAAAAATTTGGTGGGTCTGTAGAAGAAATTGTATCTGATATTAATAACGAGATAATTAATTGTTCCACTATAGGCTCTACGATAATAACGAACTCATGGGTATTACACCCTTTTATGTTTAGATTAGACATTTTTAATATTCATTCAGAGGTAGTCTGGATCTATCATCATCATGAAATTCAACACTTTAATTACATTCCATTTAAAACCAATTATGTTAAAATATATACTCGTCATAAAGATTTTTATTTAATATCAAGTAATTTTGAAAAAGCTGAGAACATTATTCAGGAAATATCATATCGTGCCCCCTGGCTTTTTGCTGGCTACAAACCAGAAATAGAAAATTTATGGGCATCTAATCCCACTAAATTGATAGAAACGGTCGATGAATACAAGTCCAATATAACGAGCAAACAGCAAGAAGTAGAATCATATTCCAAAAATAATAGAGATGAGCATGAAACATATCATAATGCAAGCCAGGAAAAACATAAACCAAAGTTTAAGACTGTTAGTAATATTATATTTATAATAGTTGGTTTTATAATGGCAATTTCTTTTATATACGGTATATATGATGTTTATCAAGCAATAACAAAGCCAACAAAAATAGATCTCACAGAAATAGAAAAATCAATTAAAAAAGCAAATTCCAAAGAATATGATAAATCATTCACAAATAGCCTGGGTATGAAATTTATGCTGATTCCTGCTGGAAGCTTTATGATGGGAAGTCCGGAAGATGAGCCAGGAAGAGATGGTGATGAAAAGCTACATCGTGTATTTTTGACAAATACTTTTTATATGCAAAACACTGAAGTGACACAAGGACAATGGAAAGCTGTTATGGGTAACAACCCATCAATTGATGATAGGTGTGGAGATAGCTGCCCGGTGGAATGTGTATCATGGAATGATGTCCAGGAATTTATAAAAAAACTGAACATAATGGACAAAGACCGAGATTATCGCTTACCAACAGAAGCAGAATGGGAGTATGCAGCTCGGGCTGGAACGACAACAGCTTTTGCATTTGGTAATAGACTCGATCGTGATGATGCTAATTTTGAATGTCAATGTGAACTAAAATTTAAGTATAATATTAATCCTTATACTGATCCTCTTGGTAGTGTAACCATATGCCCACTTCACAAAAAAGAAATACTGCCTGTAGGAAGTTTGAAAAAAAATAATTGGGGACTATTTGATATGCATGGCAATGTAAGGGAATGGTGTCAAGATTGGTATAGATCTTACCCTTCAATAACAGTGGTTAACCCAGTTGAAGATCGATTATCTTTTTTTATTCCAGATGGCTACCGGGTCATTCGTGGTGGGGGATATGATAAACCACCCAGCTCCTGCCGTTCAGCGGAACGAGATCAAGTACCTCCTTATATGAGTGCTGGATATGGATTTCGGCTTGTTACATCCCCAAAGCCCTGATTCACAATGCACCTCATTATGAAATTGATGTTGTTATAACAAAACAAATATTTGATTTTCAAAAATGAGCATCAATCTTCGTATCATTTGCATCAAAATTCTTAAATGAAAGAAAGATTAATTGCATGATAGGAAATTTACTAATAAACAAATACAAAATCATATCAGAACTTGGCGAAGGCGGAATGAGCAACGTCTATTTAGCCGAACATGTCATGCTCAAACGCAAATATGCAGTAAAAATGCTTGCTGATCATTTGTTAAAGACTCCGGGCTTTAAAGACCGATTTTTTAAAGAAGGTCTTGCACAGGCCCAACTACAGCATGATAATATAGTTCAAGTAGTTGATTACATTGAAGAAAATGACAAAACCTTTTTGTTAATGGATTACATTGAAGGCGAATGTCTGGACCAATTGATTAATCGTAAAGGAAAATTGTCAGAATCTGAATGCATAGAGATAATGTCAGATATATTGGAAGCGCTAAATTTTGCACATGAAAATGGTGTCATTCATAGAGATATTAAACCATCAAACATCATCATATCCAATTCAGGGAAAGCAAAATTAATGGATTTTGGCATCGCCATTATGATGGGTGATAAACGAATGACCGCAACAGGCACAAATATAGGAACTTCCTGGTATATGAGTCCTGAACATGTCACTCGTCCAAAAGAAATAGATCATCGCAGCGATGTGTATTCAATTGGAATCGTTTTATATGAAATGTTGACCGGTGATGTGCCTTTTGATGGCGAAACAGACTATGAAATAAAAGATAGTCATGTAAGAAAACCTGTTATCCCTCCCATTGATATAAATAATTCAATCAGCCTGGAAATGAATCATATCGTATTAAAAGCACTGGCCAAAAATCCAGATGAACGTTTTGATGGTTGTATGGATTTTTTGGACTATATTGAAAAGTTGGGAGGTGAGAGATTAGAAAAGTCAAGTATAAATAAAATATCAGATAGAACTGCAATAGATAAAGAAGCAAAAAAAACAGAGCTAGAAAAAAATCCGGTTTTTAAAGCAACAGAAATTGAAACAGTGAAAGAAGATAGTAAAAATCAAGAAATAGAATCAGATTCCAATAATGAAATAGATGAGGATGAAACATATCAGAGTACAAACGAGATAGAAGATAAACCTAAATTTAAGACCGGTAGTATATTTATAATACTTTGTTTTGTAATAGTAATATCTCTTATATTCGTTATATATCAAACAATAACAAAACAAACAAAAACAATACTAAAAGAAAAGATAGCGCTAACCTTTTCTGGCCAAAACCCTTCAGAAATTTTCATGCAAAAAGGTCACAGCAATGGTGTATGTACAGTTTGTTTTAGCCCAAATGGTAAGCATATTATTTCTGGTGGTCATGACAACACTATCAAGCTTTGGGACGTGGATACAGGGATACTCCTTAGAACATTTACAGGTCATTCTTCATCGATTAGGTCTGTAAGTTTCAGCCCGGATGGAACTCGAATAGTTTCCAGATCTGATGATTATACTATAAAACTATGGGAAGCAGAAACCGGAAAACTTATTATTACAATTGAAGATCAATCGGCTATAGTTTTGTCTGTATGTTTTAGTCCGGATGGAAACAATATCCTTTCAAGAGGTCAGAATGGTAAGATTAAGTTATGGGATAGGGAATCAGGAAAACTCATAAGGAGCATTGGTGGAGATTCGAACTGTGGAGGATTAGTAGTTTTCAGCCAAGATGGAACGCGCATACTTTCCGGAGATTTATCTAATACCATCAAGCTTTGGAACGCGAAATCAGGGAAACTTATCAATACCTATATGGGACATTTTGCGCGGACTTTTTGTCTCAGCTCAGATGCCAGTCGTATCATATATAGCGACAGAGGAAATGAAATTAAACTTTTGGATACGAAATCCGGGAAGCTTATCAGAACCTTTTCTGGACATTTGGGTTATGTCTGGTCATTGAGTTTAAGCCCGGATGGGACTCGCCTGCTTTCCGGAAGTTCTGATAAAACTATCAAGCTTTGGAACATAAAATCTGGAACCCTCATCAGGACTTTAATTGGACATTCGTCTGATGTCACTTCAGTAAGTTTCAGTCCAGATGGCGCTAATATACTTTCCGGAAGTAATGACATGAGCATTAAACTTTGGGATGCAGAATCAGGAACTTCCATTAGAAGCATAAATGGATATTACAATTATCCTTTATCTGTATGTTTCAGTCCTGATGGCTATCGTATCATTTCCGGAAATATAGACAATATAATCAGACTTTGGGATACGAAATCCGGATCTCTCATCAAAAATTTTATCGGTCATTCTGATTCTGTCAATGCTGTTAGTTTTAACTTTAATGGGACTCTCATCGTTTCTGGAAGTAATGACAGTACAATAAAACTTTGGGATGTGGAATCAGGAAATCTCGTCAAATCATTTGAAGTTTGGAAAACAATGTCAGGAACAGTTAAGACATTATATTCTCATAATATCAAAGCTGTAAATTTTAGCCCAGGTGGAACTCTTATTATTTCCGGAAGTGATGACAATATTATTAGACTTTGGAACGTTAAAACTGGGAAGCTTGTCAGAACCTTTGATGGACATACTGGTGATGTCAACTCTGTTGTTTTCAGTCCTAATGGAACTCGTTTTGTTTCTGGAAGTAATGATGAGACAATTGGGCTTTGGGACGTGAAAACCGGAGACAGAATTAGATCAATATTCCCATTTTATAGGGAGATTGTCAATACTGTTAGCTTCAGTCCTGATGGTACTCGCATTATTTCCGGAGATTTTAAAAAAATTAGACTTTGGAATGTTGAATCTGGAAAACTTATCAAAGTTTTTCAAGGCCATTCAAATGAAGTTACGTCTGTAGATTTTAGCCCGGATGGCACTCATATCATTTCCGCTAGTGATGACAACACCATCAAACTTTGGAACGTGGAAACTGGAAAAATCATCAAAACTTTTAATGGACATTCGAATTTCGTCAATTCTGTGAGTTTCAGCCCAGATGGCACAACCATCCTTTCCGGAAGTGAAGACAACTCAATCAAACTTTGGAGCATTGCAACGAAGCAGATATTAATGAGCATTAATTTTTTACCAGGTAATGAATGGCTGGCATTTCAACCGGGTCACCCTTATTATAATTCATCCCATCATGGTGACAAATGGGCTTCCATTCGATTTGAAAACAGAAATGATAATGTTTTTCCTTTAATCCATTACAAAGAACAGCTCAAAAGAACAGACTTTCGTCTTGCAAATCGTATGTTACAATTTGAATAAAACCCAAATATTTGAAGCGATTCTGGGCTAAGATATCTGAATGTTCTTCCTTTTTTCGCTTTGGATTATTAATATAAAAACGAATAGCTAATGCATTAGATGCTTATAAATATTAACTACATAAAAAAAATGGAAACATCATAATGATAGGAAATTTACTACTAAACAAATACAAAATTTTATCAGAACTTGGCGAAGGCGGAATGAGCAAAGTCTATTTAGCCGAACATGTCATGCTCAAACGCAAATATGCAGTAAAAATGCTTGCTGATCACTTGTTAAGGACCCCAGGCTTTAAAGACCGATTTTTTAAAGAAGGTCTTGCCCAGGCGCAATTACAGCATGATAATATTGTTCAGGTGATTGATTACATCGAAGAAAATGGCAAAACCTTTTTGTTAATGGATTATATTGAAGGCGAATGTCTGGACCAATTGATCAATCGTAAAGGAAAATTATCAGAATCTGTATGCATACAGATCATGTCAGATATATTGGTAGCTTTGAATTTTGCACATAAAAATGGTGTCATTCACAGAGATATCAAACCATCAAACATCATCATATCCAATTCAGGAAGGGCCAAGTTAATGGATTTTGGTATCGCTATAATGATGGGCGATAAACGAATGACAGCAACAGGTACAAATATTGGAACCTCCTGGTATATGAGCCCAGAACATGTCACACGTCCAAAAGAAATAGATCACCGAAGTGATGTTTATTCAATGGGAATCGTTTTATATGAAATGTTAACCGGTGATGTGCCTTTTGTTGGTGAAACAGATTTTGAAATTAAAGATAGTCACGTAAGAAAAACAGTTCTCCCTCCTATTGAAAAAATTTCATCAATTAGTATTGAAATGAATGATATTGTATTAAAAGCACTGGCTAAAAATCCAGATGAGCGTTTTGATGGTTGTATGGATTTTTTGAGTTATATTAAAGAATTGATAGAGGAAGATAAAACACTAGAAAACTCAGGTATAACAACAAAGTCAGATAGAAGTGATATAAATAAAGAAGCAAAAAAATCAGAGATAGAAAAGAAATACGTTTTAAAATCAACAGAAATTGAAACAGTGAAAGAAAGTATCAAGCAGCAAGAAAGAGAATCAAATTCCAAAAATACCAGAGATGAGCATGAAACATATCAAAGTACAAATCAGATAGAAAAAAAAAACAAATTTAAGACCGGTAGTATACTTATAGTCATTGTTTTTGTAATGACAATGTCTCTTATATTAGTTATATATCAAACAATAACAAATCCAACAAAAACAAAGCTTAAAGATAGGATTGCGCCAGCCTTGTCTGCCCTGATTTCTTCAGAGATTTTCATACAAAAAGGCCACAGTAGTCGTGTCAGTAAAGTTTGCTTTAGCCCAAATGGTAAACTCATTATTTCAGGAGGTGCTGACAATACTTTCAAACTTTGGGACGCGGATTCGGGCATACTCCTTAGAACATTTACAGGGCACACTGGATGGGTCAGGTCTGTAAATTTCAGCCCGGATGGAACTCGAATCGTTTCTGGTAGCGATGATTATACCATCAAACTTTGGGACGCGGAAACAGGAAAACTCATTAGAATCATTGATGATCAATCGTCTATAGTTTTTTCTGTATGTTTTAGTCCGGATGGTAAACATATCCTTTCAGGAGATAGCGATTGTAAGATCAAACTATGGGATCAGGAATCAGGAAAACTCATCAGGATCATTGATGATGGAGATTCGAGGATTGTGAGCCGTGTAATTTTCAGCCAAGATGGAATGCTCATACTTTCCGGATCAGGAAGTAATGAAGATACCATCAAGCTTTGGGACGCAAAATCCGGGGAACTTATTAGAACCCATAATGGACTTTCTGCTTGGAATTTTTGTCTCAACTCTGATGGCAGTCGTATTATTTGCAGCGGCAAAGGAAATATAATTAAACTTTTGGATGCGAAATCCGGAAAACTTATCAGAACCTTCTCCGGTCATTTGGGCTCTATCTATTCATTGAGTTTAAGTCCGGATGGGACTCGCCTGCTTTCTGGAAGTTCTGATAAAACTATCAAGCTTTGGAACATAAAATCCGGAACTCTCATCAGAACTTTAATTGGACATTCGTCTGATGTCACTTCAGTATGTTTCAGCCCAGATGGCACCCATATACTTTCCGGGAGTTCTGACTTGAGCATAAGACTTTGGGAGACAGAATCAGGAATGACCATTAGAAGCTTAAATGGATATTATAATTTTCCTTTATCTGTTTGTTTCAGTCCTGATGGCTATCGTATTATTTCAGGAAATATAGATAATATAATTAGACTGTGGGATACGAAATCCGGATCAATCATCAGAAATTTTACCGGACATTCAGATTCAGTCAATGCTGTGAGTTTTAACTATGATGGCACTCGCATCGTTTCCGGAAGTAGTGACAGTACTATCAAACTTTGGGATGTGGAATCAGGTACTCTCTTAAAATCATTTGAAGTTTTGAAACCAATATCAGGTACAGTTAAGGCATTATATCGCCATAAAATCAAGTCTGTCAATTTTAGCCCAGATGGAACTCTTATTATTTCCGGAAGTGATGACAATAATATCAGACTTTGGAACGTTAAAACCAAAAAACTTCTAAGAACCTTTGATGGACATTCTGGTACTGTCAACTCTGTTGTTTTTAGTCCGAATGGAACTCGTTTCATTTCTGGAAGTTATGATGAGACAATTGGGCTTTGGGACGTGAAATCCGGAGACAGAATCAGGTCAATATTTCCTTTTTATGGGGATACGAGCACTGTTAAGACTGTTCGCTTCAGCCCTGATGGAACTCGCATTATTTCTGGGTATTATGATAACGAAATCAAACTTTGGAATACGGAATCCGGAAAACTCATCAGAGTTTTTCATGGTCATTCGGATGAAGTTACGTCTGTAGATTTTAGCCCTGATGGTACTCATATCATTTCTGCTAGTAATGACCACACAATAAAACTATGGGACGTGGAAACTGGAAAAATGGTCAAAACCTTTCAGGGACACTCGAATTATGTAGAATCTGTAAGTTTCAGCCCAGATGGCACGACTATCCTCTCCGGAAGTAGAGACAACACCATCAATCTTTGGAGCATTGAAACGAATCAGATACTAATGAGCATTAATTTTTTACCTGGTAATGAATGGCTTGCATTTCAACCAGGTCATCTTTATTATAATTCTTCCCATCAGGGTGACAAATGGGCTGCCATTCGATTTGAAAACAGAAATGATAAGGTTTTTCCTTTAAATTATTACAAAGAACAGCTCAAAAGAACAGACTTTCGTCATGCAAATCGTATGTTACAACCTGAATAAAAAAAACGCAATTATTTAAAGCGATTTTGGGCTTAGATATCCGAATGTTTTTCCTTATTTCACTTTGGATTATTAATATGCATATTCATAGTGTTTACGTGTTTACTATTGTTTTTACTTTAACAAAAAAAGAATATCAGAATATCAGTAATTTGATAAGGTTTCTATATTTCTTTCTAAAAAACCATTTAGGTGTTTTCGAAATTTGATAAAAACGAATATCTAATGCATTAGATGCTTATAAATATTAACTATTTAAACAAAATGGAAATAAAAGAATGATAGGAAAAATACTACTAAACAAATACAAAATATTATCAGAGCTTGGTGAAGGCGGAATGAGCAACGTCTATTTAGCCGAACATGTCATGCTCAAACGCAAATATGCAGTAAAAATGCTTGCTGATCATTTGTTAAAGACTCCGGGCTTTAAAGACCGATTTTTTAAAGAAGGTC
>Ga0272440_1003286_pt1 | contig 12166 bp, 10 predicted proteins | sample SSMMMBAug17_FD_192440 | JGI IMG/M metagenome (GOLD analysis project Ga0272440, IMG submission 192440) | Marine sediment archaeal communities from Little Sippewissett salt marsh, Falmouth, MA, United States - SSM-MMB-Aug17 | ecosystem: Environmental > Aquatic > Marine > Wetlands > Sediment ... | reverse complement strand
TTTTCCAAGAAGACTGTAAAAATTATGAAAAAAATTTCAAATAAAATATTTTTAAAATAAAAAAATACAAAAAACTCGCAACATAATAAAACTCACAACATAATCAGCGTAATCCTGGTTCAAAAAATGGTGAGTGATAATTTAAATTCCGGACTTTTTGGTTACACTCATATCAATAATGGGGAAGTTATTTTCAGAGCATTCCTTAGGACAAATCCTTAAAACCCGTGATCTCTGATGTTATTCATTCCTTTTTAAATGCGAAAATAACATCATAATATCTTTTAATGTTAGTTGCCCATCAGAGTCAAAATCACCGGTTACCTGTATAGAAGGAATATTGAGTTTTACAAGTGGATCTCCTGTAAATGTAAACATTTGCATTGTTGACGCACGTACACCTTTTCCAAATGCTGCCATTTTAGCGCCTTTTACCAGATCCCCAACAGGTAAGGTGGGATTCGAACGAATTAATTCAAAAAGAGACTGGGCGATAATATCAATTTCTCCAACGTATGCCATTGCTGTTGGCGCAAAGACAGCAATAGCGCCTCTATTTTCCGGCAATATCAGATTTTGCGAAATACTATAGCGGTCTGGTAATGCAAAAAATCCAGACATGCAGTTTAATGATACAAAAAATGTCAGCGGCGTATTTGGAAGAATACGATTGATATCATTGGAGTGCAGAATGGGTTCTCCTGACCAATTATCAATACCGCCATGTCCCATGTATGTTGCTATCAATGATCCATTGTTGAGATAATGAAACATTTGTTTGGTTAAATGATCGGTATTTGAATGGGTGAGTTTTAAATGAATCTGTTCCATTCTGTCTGATAAATACCCCAAAGAATTTTGACATACCTTTGCAAAGATATCATCCGCACTGTTATCTGAAATAAAGAGATTTCGCTGGCGTGTTGTATTTTGTGCTTTACTGTAATTCAATCGTTTTATAATTTGTTTTTCGATATCTGCAATGTTTTTACCTGGAATTCGGCCAATGGTCATCTCTGGATACAAATCATCTCCATCAATACACACATACATATGATCATTTGGAGTCAGTCCAACACCTTCCATGTATGTTAAATAAACAGGCACTTCATTTTGTTTGCCTGTCTGAAAACAGTCAAGATAATCTATGTTGCTGTCACCAACCATTAACACATATTTCGGTGGTATTTGCCAATGATTATATGCATATGCCAGAAATTTTTGAACTGCCTGAGGATGAACAATTCCTCCATTAAATAAATCATAAATCGTATCCGGAGATACAGTCATTGTATGAATTCCCTGTCCGGTATAATGATCCATTAGAGGTTGAACAGCAGGAAAAAATTTTTTTGGGGTAATGATTACATAGTCTGCGATATTTGCTGCTGATTGAAGCGGCTCATTGTTTGCCCATTCGAGTTCTGGCGTAATGATATTTAAATCAGTACAAATGAAAAGAAATTTTGCCTTACGATTAAAAAACTGAATATGATAATTTGAACGTGAATTTGAAATGATTGTTTCGGTAAATAATTCAGGCAATGTGGGGTTTGAAATATCAAAAATGCGAATCGAACTGTCAGTAAATCCGGATAATTTGATATTTTGTTCAACGTGATCTGTTTCAATTATCGCCATGTTATTTAGTGCAACGCGCGCACAGGGGTATCGAATACTAAATTTGTTCAGGTATAAACTATCGGTCCAAAGACCTGAACTTCGTTTGGTCTGAATGACAAGGGTATTATTTTGAACATTCAATATGCCGGTATCAAAGGGGATATTCACTTGAAACAGGCTGTCTGCATCGAACTGCTTCTGGAATATATCATGATCATTCATCATTACTTTTATATCATGAATATTGTCAGTTTTTTCTTGAAAATCAATGCTGAGAAGCGTTGAAACATTTGGAGTTGAAATGTTTAGGGCGGGTACATTAAAAGTAGCAGAAAAGGTATCTGGCGCGTATAGTAAATCCCAAAAAACAAACTCCCCATCTGGCGCACCGGGTGCGGCAGGCCAGAAATAATCACTTAAATTTTGTTCAAAATGAATTGTGCGCCAGACATATTCTGAAAATGAATTCTGATTGGGTGATGCATTTCTTGTTTTCATGCGGATGCCGGGCGAATCCCCCCATACTAACTGATATACATTGATATTCGTGTAAGGACTGTCTATTGCCTGACCATAAAACTCTATTGAATCACATTTATTTAAATATGGAGTGTCTGCATTGATATTCAGGGGAATTTGGTTATTATTATGCCATAACTGAAGATACTCAACAGGTTTCTGAGATATCGGAAACTGTTTTCTTTCTAAATCTGAATACGTTAGTCGATATATTGCATTTTTGGCTGCATATATGTTTAGCTTTTGATTCAATGTGTTTGTTGTTTTTAATATTTCTGATGGTGTACGATCGGAAGCATCATTCATTATTTCTGATGGTGTAGGATCGGGAGAATAATTCATAATAATCTGAGATTTAATTGGATCTTTTTGATGGCGTCTGTTTCGAGGCGCGGACCTGTTCTTCCAGTGAATGGAAAATGTCATTTTACGAATAATGTTTAATTTTTTTGTCACCGGGTTCCATTGAAAAGGCCGAATCATAACTCTAACAAGATTTGTATCAGACCATTTTGATGGGGGACTGATCGAAAAAATACGTGATGGATAGTATTGATCTGTTTGGTAGGTTTGTTTATCTTTAGAATATTGGAATTGTGCATTGGATATTACCGGGGCAGGTAAAACATCACTGACATAACATTGTGTTTCAATTATTTCATTAATATCAATTGAAATTGGTGTATTGGTTTGAAATAAAAATCCTGTCTGCGGCAACTGTGGTTTTCCTGGCTTTGATGTCAGGGCCCAATTGGGAATCCATTGGTGGCTTTTGAGATGATAATCAGGCAAAATAAATGCGTACTGAATATGCGTATCACTTTTATTTATCGTGTAAATGCATGCATCAGTTGGCATATGCGCCAGGAACATGACCCCATTTAGCAATAATATATAGAAAATAGTGAGATATTTCATGACTTTTTTATCCTGTAATTTACAAGATAATGTCTTTAATCTGGGACAAGGCATTGATATGATAATTTGCCTGCAAAGTCTGATTTTCAAAAGCAACAAAATCAATGTCTGCACGAATAGCAGCCTGTTCATCAACTTTGGTATCACCAATATACAGGACGCGATCTGGGGCAATTTTAAAAAAGGAGAGAATATCAAAAATCATTTCAGGATCAGGTTTTGGATGTGCCACATCTGATGCGGTCATGATTCTGTCAAAATAGGGGGAAAGGGCAAACTTCTCGACAACCTTCGGCATGGTATCAGATCTATTGGTCGCCACTGCTGTTCGGCATGGTGGACGAATAATTTCGATTAATGGTTTTAGTTCAGGATTTAATTTCATATATTTGATATAATTTGAGTAATTCACACTTTTAAGATAGGCGTGCATATCACTATCCAAAATATTGTGAGGTTTACATAAATAACGTATTGCATCTGCAGCAGAATGTGAATGCGCATATTCAAATTGCGATTCGTTCATTTCCGGCAAATTGAAATGCGCGAGCATGTCATTGTAATATAATCGATTGACCCATTTGGTATCAAACATGACACCATCACAGTCAAAAATAACCAGATTGTATTTCATTATTATTCCTATGGAATCCTCGGAAAATAAGTTACCCCTTTTATAAGTGCTCATACGTGAACTTTTGGTAAACCTTCTTGATATTGGTTCAATTCCGCTTGCGATGATACCTTTATTTTTTCAGTGTAAAGACAGGCTCTTAAGAACATCTAAAAAATATTCATGGGGAATCTATTTTCTAAGCATTCTTATGTTTTTCTATTGTTTAAACAATTATTTTACAATATTTTACTGGAAAATTCAAGAATAAAGAATCCTCGAAAAGAATAAATTCCCATTATCAATAATGTTCGTTTTGAGATAATTGTACTGTAGAGACGTCGCATGCAAAATCTCTACACGTCCTTATTCTTTGGTACATTCATTGGATACAATTATCGCACAATTTTGCCCCCCAAAGCCAAAATTTTCTATTAGAAAATTATTAAAAGGTTTTGTTTCAGGGAATCTTGCAAAATTGACTGATTCATGACATGCGTGAGAAAGATTACGTATTTCTGGAATATAATTGTTTTGCATGCAGGTCAGGCAAACAGAAAGTTCAACAGCGCCACATGCTGCTGCCAGATGTCCCATCCAGGATTTTAAAGCAATGACATGGGTTTTTTTTGAAACAAACAGGTTATTAATTAATGTTGCTTCAATAATATCGTTCAATTGTGTGCCTGTACCATGAGCTGCGATTAAGTCAATTTCATGGGCCTTCATGCAGGCATCTTTAAGAGCGTTAATTATTGCCTGTCTGGCATATTTGCCCTCCGGATGAGGTGCAGTCATTTGGTAGCCATCTATGGATGCACCAAAACCGACAATTTCTGCAATCATTGTTGCACCGCGATTTTTCGCATGTGCCATTGATTCCAGTACAAAAAAAGCTGCCCCTTCGCCTGATACAAAACCCGCTCTGTTTTGATCAAAAGGGCGACAGGCCTGATCCGGTATACCGGTTCCACAATAAATAGATTGGGCTTTTTTATAGGCCATTAAAGCACCCCGGTTCAGTCGAGAATCCCCTCCACCGGCAACAGCAAGATCTAAATAGCCATCTTTAATTCTACAATACGCATTACCAATGGCCTGCAACGAAGATGCACAGGCTGTACCTAATGTTGCGCATTCACCATGAATTCCAGTTAATTGCGAAATAATTGAGGCAGTGGTATTGGGTAGAAATTTCAATAACCAGAGCGCCTGAACTTTAGACCATTGCGCTGATCCATCAAAAATATCGGAAAATTCATTTTCAATATCAAGGTTCGGGCCTGCACCAATAAATAATCCTGCATGTACCAGTAAATTCTTATGTAAACCGGCATTATCTAATGCGCTCATTGCTGCGGCAACAGCAAAAGATGTGCCTTGATTCAAATAACGCCGATTTTTAAACGTCCCAGTATAATCCACAAGGTTAAATTTTTTTATAGGACATACCACACATTCTGGATCTGCTTTGGATTGTTCAAAGCTTGTTTGGCCTGTTTTCAATGCGGTAATGATTTGATGTGTATTCATTCCCAATGGTGTTACAGCACCCACTCCAGTAATGACAACACGATGTGGCATAGTTGTTAAATCTCGCTAAAAATCATTGAAAAAGGGTTTCTTGGCGGCATCTCCGGAGTTTCATCCGGAAAACCAGCAGCGATAAAACATTTAAGATGCATATGTGAAAAATCAGGCATTTTCCCAATCTCTGGTACAAATATTAAGGGTCCGGTAAGAATACAGGTTCCCAATCCAAGTTCTGTCGCCTTGAGTAGAAATAATTGAAGTGACAATCCTACTGAAATATCATCACTATTCAGTTGATCATTTCCGACAAGCCCTGCGTTGATCAGAGTATTGTTGAAATCTATCTGTGATAATTTTTCTACACCCACAGCAAATATCCAGGGCGCATCAAACATGAAATCTGAAAAACGAAAATAGGTATTCACTTTATTTTTTAATTGTTTTTTTAAACCCAACATCTTAATTTTGACAAGAAGATGATCTCGGGAAATACGAATATTGTCACGAATAATTTGTTTTTTTATATCCGAAACAATTCTAATAAACCGGACAGGTTGTCTGTTCGATGGGGATGGCGCCTGTGAGGCACATGTTATTAAGTCGTTAATCCATTCTTGAGGCGGCTGCCTGGCCTGGAATTTACGCACACTTCTTCTGTGCTGAACCAGTTGATCAAAACTAAACACGTGATGGGAGTTGACAGATGACATAATGAATGAGATCCTTGACTTTTAGAACAGGTCCTTCTTCAAGATCATTGCAAATTTGATTGATTCGATCTGATGAGAGGAAGGGATATTTTTCCTGTAATCTTTTTTGGGGGTTGTTTTCTGGATCAGTGTCCAAAAAAATGCGAAGTTTTCTCAAGAAAATATCATCTTCATTCACTGTTATATTGAAAGCCTGGTTGATACTCACTGCAAGCTCCAAAAGATCTATAGATTCTGCATTGAGCTCTTTAATCAAATAGGATTCTGGGTGGATATCTTCTTTTTCAATATCTAATATCTCACATAAAATTGTGTAAATGGTGTCTTGAATGTGGGTTACCATGTTTCATGTCCTTTGATCAGGGGTCATTCATCATTCAAATTCGCATCAGAAATGACCTAACGTGATACGTTCTTCAAAATAAAATCTACAAATAAATCAAGGCAGATTTTTGGAAATTCCATGGGGATTAAATGACCTGCCTTTTCCACGATCTGATAATGCCCATGAGGGAGCATATTGGTGGCTTTTTTTAAATCAATAACATGTTTGTTGTCGCTTTGACCTCCTTCAATAATCAATGATGGAATTTGAACCTTATCCAGCAATGGCCATGGATTATGGTGCATCCCGCCCATTAACAGTGCTGCTTCCCTTTTGGGTGAACACGTAAGCGTTAACCCTTCACCATCTTCTTGAGGCATCATACCATGTTTAATATACAACATGAGCATCTCTTGATCCCAATTCTTAAACAACGCCTTTGATCTTAAATAATGATACGCTTCATCAGCATCTTTCCAAAAATTCCTGCGCCGGATTGATTTAGATGCCAGTGGATGCTGATCGACTGTTGTTATTGTTTGATAAAATGGATCCGGCAAAAAAATAGGTTCAATCAGGATCATTGTTTGTGCCTGTAGTTTGTAAACTGTATGACTCAATGTTGCGACCACTGCACCCATGCTATGCCCGATTAAATGTGGATTGTTGATATTGAGTTCCAGGCACATACGATACAGGTCTTGCGCTAATAAAACCCAATGAAAACCACCCTTTTCAGGGTCAGCATGACGATGGTCACAAAAGTAAGGAGCAACAATTTCAAAAGAGTATTTCTGGTTCAATTCTCTGGCAATGGGATGCCACAACCAGGGTAAGAAGCCAGTTGCATGAAGCATAATGATGGGGGGGCCATTTCCCGGATAGTGTAAATATTGAAGGCGAGAATCAGATATATCAATCGTTTTTAATATGGGTTGAGGCATTTTTAACTCCTGTTCAGGTATTTTTCCAACGTTCCAATTTGGGAATACCTCGGGTAAATAACCAACCGATTATTCGAGGCATGCCCATTTCTTTCATTTTTACAATACAGAAATCTTGCATTTCCTTCGCTGTAAAATCAGGTTGGGTGAATTGACCCGATTGATAACAGTAACTGCAAAATTTTAAACTCTTACTCCCATCTGCATTTGTTCCCCCAGATTCAGGGTCTTTTTTCATTGGCATGCCACAGCTTTGACAAAATTTTTCCATTATTTCCTCCACGTTTTGTTTTTTTATTTCATATTTATCCTTGAAGAAATTCACATATAGCCCGAATATTTACTCTAAATTCATAAAAAAAGCAACTTTTTTCCATTTATGACATCGTTCCTATCTCAAGATATAGACGCTGAACTTACAAAATCAGGCACTCATGTTTCGAGAATTCCAAAGCCATTCCAAAGGATGCATGACAGAAATATTCATATCATTTTGTACAATACCTTCGAGAAACTGAAGATGACAGCCTGTGCAGGATGTCAATACCCTGTCAATTTTTTGATGCTTGAAAAAGTCAATCCGCTGATCAAATATTTTCATGGATAGATCAAAATGGCTGATTTGAAATTTTCCGCCATTCCCACAGCATTGATTATCTGAATAAGTGACATTTACCCGCTCAAAAGATGAAAATAGTTTTGAGGGGACAGGCTGTTGGGTTGCACCCCAACGCATGTGACAGGGATGATGATACCATATATTTTCAGTAACCGGATGAACTTGAGATAATAGATTATTTGTCAAAGGATTGTCTTCAAGTAAAAAGGCTGTGGCATCTTTATGAATACTTGAAATCTTGGATGCACGTGCATGATAATCAGGGTCATTTTTTAGTATTTTTTGCCATTGATGAATTTGTGCGCCGCATGATGCACAGGTAGTCAGTACAATATCTGGTGCAATCTCATCAATTATATCAATATTTTTTTTGGCTAATGTTGAAGCTTGTTGATTATCACCTGAAGCATAAAATGGAAGGCCGCAGCACATCTGTTTTTCTGGCACATAAGGCGTAAGATGGATTTTTTTTAAAATATCGGTCAATGCCTGTGCCGTCCGATTGAATATGTAATTCGCTCCACAACCTGTAAAATAATAAATTTTTATAGGAGATTTTGATTCTGTTGAATAATGGCCGGTATATGGAATGGGATGTATCTTGGGGATAAATTTTCGATGACTCATTGATGATAAAGGAAAACGCAAATGAAGCCCGCTGTCTTCTGAAATTTTTTTTCCCACACATTTCTGCAAAATTGAGCTGCTTTTACGAAAAAACTGGCCAGATCGGGTTTGTTTTGAAAGCGTATTGATAGATGACATCACAAGCTTTTCTTTAATATTTGAAGCAATATGTTGTCGCACAGTAAGAATGCAGTCAGTTGTTGGCACCTTATTGGGACAGACCTCGGCACATGCACCACACAATAAACACCTTGAAATGGATTCCTTGAAACGCGATGCTTTTTTTATGTTGGCGTCTTCATCTTCCCATTCCAACAGGGCCATCTTGCCGCGAGCAACATCACTTTCATTGAGGCTTACTTGATACACCGGGCATACACTCATGCATAAACCGCATCGAATGCATTTTCCCGCATTGTTTTTTTTATGGTTATCACGTGTCATGACTTTTCGCCTGGAAATATTTTTCCTGGATTCAATATACCTTTGGGATCAAATGCTTTTTTGATTTGTCGCATTAAAGCCAGGGTTTGGGGATCAATTTCTTTTTCAAGATAAGCTGCTTTGCTGATACCAATGCCATGCTCTCCGGATAATGTTCCCCCCAGAGACAATGTATAATCAAAAATAGATTCAATCACAATATCAGCCTTCTTCTTTGCCTCTACGTTATTCTTATCCAACATGACTGTAAAATGAATATTGCCATCACCTGCATGACCAAAAGTAATCATGGTCAATCCGGTTGCCTGTCTTAATTCATCAACTTTGTCTACAAATTCGGGAATTAAGCTTCTCGGAACAACAATGTCTTCATTAATTTTGTCTGGTGCATACTTATATAAAGCAGGGGATATTGCCTTGCGTGCCTTCCAGATCGCATTGGATTCTGATGGATTTTCAGCCTTTCTCATTGATATGGCCTGATATCGACTGATCAGTTCTAAAATTTGTGTACTTTCTGTATCGATCTGTTCCTGGATGCCATCCAGTTCAATAATCAGCATGGCTTTTGCCTCTGATGGTATGCCCCCTGGAAAATCCTTTGGCATACAGGCAATTGCAGCATGGTCCAAATATTCAATTGTCTTGGGAATCAAGCCTTTGCGAATTATTTCTGAAACATTTTCAGCAGCTTTGTGCATTGATGGATAAAATGCGGTCAGGGTTTGGGTACATTTGGGTTTGGGAAGTAATTTCAAGGTCATTCGGGTAATGATACCCAATGTGCCTTCAGACCCAGTTATCAAGCGTGTCAGATCATAGCCCACAACACCTTTGGCTGTTCGAACACCGGTTTGAATAATTGTACCACCTGGAATGACAACATTCAGACCAAGAACATAATCTCTGGTCACTCCATATTTTACTGCTGATGGCCCCCCTGCACATTCTGCGACATTGCCGCCTAATGTAGAATAGGCAGAGCTTGATGGATCGGGTGGATACATCAATCCCAAATGTTGGACTCGTTGATGAAAAATACCTGTAACAACACCTGGTTGAACATCAGCCACAAGATTTTCCATATCTATATTCAAAATTTGGTTCATGCGTGTCATGACAACCACAAGGCCGCCTTTGATAGCAAGTGCGCCGCCAGTCAATCCAGAACCAGCACCTCTTGGAATTGCAGGAAATTCCGCCTCATTAGCCAATTTCAGAATCTGGGAGACCTGTTCTTCATTTTCAGGAAAAATGATGGCGTCGGGTAAATATTGCATATTCGTGGCATCATACGCATAACAACGCCGATCCGCTTCAGCGGTCATCACTTTTCCAGTAATTGATTTTAATTGACGAAGCATCGATTTGTCTAATAAAATAGATTGATTATACTTTTTCATGATTAAATACACTTCATTGAATTAATAAAAATTTTATTATGTACATATGTAAAAAAGCGCGGAAAAAAACATGATCACTTTTCTTGATCGTCCAAAAAATAAGGTCGTGTATCAGAATTATGTTGTGTGTTGTACGATTACTATGGTGATATTGATCCTTACTTTTTTATCAAAAACGTGCATCATAGTATATTTCTTTTTTCGCACATATGCGCCGAGATAACAAACAAAAATTTTTCACCTCAATTTTTTGATGACCTGGTTGCGGCTGAGGATGAAATGTGAGAGCGTGTAAAAACTGAACCCAAACCTATGAGCAAAACCAATGTAGGGGCAAATCTTGTGGCTGCCCTTCGCACAAAAACCGAAATCAAACCTATGACCGAAATAAAGCGTATTGGTTTCGGTCATCAGGTCGTTTAAGGATTCTGTTCAAACACAAGCGTAGCATGCTACGTCTCTACACGACCTTATTTTTTTGTACGATCATGAAAAATGAGCATGTTATTTTCCGAGCATTCCTTATCGAAAAACAAAAATTCTATAGATTTTTGCTAAAAAATATAATAAGGATGCGGTTATAACTTTTCGGGTATATCGAAGTCAATTATAACATACAAGGGCTAGAGTAAGAGTAAATTCAAGACAGGTTCAATAAAAAACATGCAATTAATTGATCAATGGCAAAGACATCTAAATTACCTGCGCGTATCTATTACAGATCGATGCAATTTACGATGTATTTACTGCCGCAGTGAACCCGCGTTTCAAAAGCTTAATCATAATGACATATTAAGCTATGAAGAAATATTACGTATCATTACATCATCAATTCATCTGGGAATAACAAAAGTCCGGATTACAGGAGGTGAACCGCTTGTGAGAAAGGGCGTTTTTTCTTTTTTAAAAGAATTGACCTTTCTACAAGGGCTTGAAGATATTTCTTTTACCAGCAATGGCGTACTTTTGGAACGTCACATTCAAGATATCATCAATGCAAGAATACATCGCATAAATATCAGCTTAGATACGTTAATTCCTGAAAAATATCAAACGATAACAGGTTTTAATCAATGGCATCAGGTATGGAAGGGACTTATTTCTGCTTATGAAGCAGGAATCCATCCCATTAAATTGAATGTCGTTGCAATGAATGGCATAAATGATGATGAATGGGTGGCTTTGGCCCAATTAACCCAAAAATATCCTTTTTGGGTACGTTTTATTGAGTTGATGCCTGTTGGGCAGTCTGATCTGTATGACAAAAGATGGGTTCGTGCTGAATCAATCAAAAACACCATTGAAACACAACTCGGCCAATTGGTTCCGGTTCAAAAAAACCATCTCGATGGCCCGGCTGATCGCTATAAATTGGTTTCGGGTTTGGGGGAAATTGGGTTTATCCATGCAATCAGTCATCATTTTTGCCAGACATGTAATCGTATTCGATTGACTGCCAATGGGCAAATTCGGGCATGCCTGTTATCAGATAAAAGCATTGATATCAGAACACCCCTTAGAAATGGATGTTCTGACACTGATATTCAAGATTGGTTGAAAGCTGCTGTCAAACTTAAACCAATGTCCCATACAAATCACAAAACTGTTACTGACCAAATGGTTCGCATTGGCGGATGACAGATATGTTGCTTGAAGAATACTCTCACTCAATGTTCAAGTTGTTTTTTCTTGACTTTAAAAACTGGTAATACTGTTCGTTCCCAGCTTTGCCTGGGAACGTAGTTTGGATGGATCTGACACCTTAGGAACTCTCGAAAAATAAGTTCCTCATTTTCTTATTTGCCAGCCCGATGTAGGGGCGAACCTTATGTTCGCCCTCGAACGAATAACGTATTCGTTCCTATGTACGATGGGCGAACACAAGGTT
>Ga0272440_1003285_pt1 | contig 12168 bp, 1 predicted proteins | sample SSMMMBAug17_FD_192440 | JGI IMG/M metagenome (GOLD analysis project Ga0272440, IMG submission 192440) | Marine sediment archaeal communities from Little Sippewissett salt marsh, Falmouth, MA, United States - SSM-MMB-Aug17 | ecosystem: Environmental > Aquatic > Marine > Wetlands > Sediment ... | reverse complement strand
TCTTTGATTGTTAAGGAACTCTCGAAAAATAAGTTCCTCATTTACTTATGTGCCAGCCCGATGTAGGGGCGAACCTTGTGTTCGCCCTCGAACTAATAACGCTTTCGTTCCTATGTACGATGGGCGAGCACAAGGTTCGCCCCTACACGTTCTTGGCACATAAGTAAATGAGGAATTTATTTTTCGAGCATTCCTAACTGTCTGTTCCTGGATCGTTCTTGAATCAGGGACCATTAAACACGTCACACTGCCTTCCAATACAGGTAAATCGTTTTTTATTATGATCGCCCAACTTTGGTTTTATTATGCATATATCATGGCACACTATGTTCTATCATGGCACTCCATGTTCCAATTAAAAGAACTTCAACAACAGCTCCAGATTTAAACAAAGCGGCTTCAGAGAATTGCAGCACACCTTTTCCTTGAGCGCCCACCCATTGAATTGGATCAATCAGGCCTTCACTCACCGAGCATTTTATTTTATAGTCAGTTTTCATATCCAATCCATGAAAAACAAATGTATCATTGGCATTAATATTGACTCTCTGAATAAAATTTTCGTCTGAATCGAACAAACGAACACTTATTTTTACATTTTCGGGCGGCAATTGATTTTGACTGTCTGTAATTGTTCCCTGAATTGTTCCAGAATCAGAGACCATTAAAAACGTCACATCATCGCCGACCACCAGTGCACTTCGCGTTACAGGAGCAAAACCCGATTTTTTTGCAGAAAGATGATACAGATGGGCATTCAATGGTAAGCCATCAATGAGAAATCGACCGGCACTGTCTGAACATACAGTGGCCATAATGCTATTGTTATCCGCTTGAATTGAAATGTAAACATCTGACAAATACGCTCCATATTCATCCTGAACCTGTCCGGTGATTGCGCCGCCATTCTGCAAGAGTATTTTTAACTCCTGAATTGCGTTTACAAAAGAATGGGTTTTTGTGGCATAATCTGGATGTCTGATTGTGAGCTGATAGTCTTGCGCTTCAGGCAAATGATTAAATGAAAATTGACCGGCACTGTCTGTTTCAGCTTGTGCATCTGTATGCAATGACTTGGAATAGGCTGTGATAACTGCATTTTGTATGGGAATTTTTGTGTCTTCTGATAAGACATGTCCATTGATCACAATTGCCGGTCCCAGGGTAATATTTTTTTCCATGCTTTGATTTATTAAAAAGGGTCCATCAGTATATTGAGAAAGGATTTGATTGTCTTGCGGGACAGCAATCATGAACATATCTGTTGCCCGGGGAACACCAAGAATAGAATAGATGCCACTTGAATTACTTGTTGTCTGTTTATAAAAATCTCTGGATGATGACCACACAGAAATTTCTGTATTTGGAACTGGCGCATCAATCAGATTTTGAATCTGCCCCCAGACCTCAAATCCTTTTTCAGCAATACATTTCAGGTTGGTTGTATTGGTGGCAATCATATTGCGGATGGTATCTACATAAGGTGATGCCGGCCTTATGGTTAATTGATAATCAATGGCTTCAGGAAGCCCTTTGATACAAAAATTGCCATGAATGTCTGAGAATGTTTCATTTTCTGCTCCTGTAATTTCTGATCGGGCACTGATCCAGGCAAACTCTATGGCACGTCCATCCGGATCAACAACAAATCCACAAATGGAAGATCCGGATGGCAAAAACATGTTAATTGCAGTTGCGTTGTTTTCAGTAACATTTACATAATTCAACATTTTTGAATTCACAGTACTCTGATTTTTTGTTTGAAAGTAAATCACCGGCATATCAGAAACTGATGCACTGACTTGATAATCATCTGATGGCGGCAATCCACAAATAGAATATGAACCATCCTTAAGCGTACATGAAGAGCGATATACCTGCAACGATTTTGATTCCGCTGAAACCAGTGCACCAGCTATGGGTTGATTGTCCCACTGATAAAGATTACCCGATATTTGCATGCCTTGATTCAAAGAAAAATTGATATTTGTTGCAGGCACGTTTATCTGTATTGCATGGTCTGCCTGATAGGTTTGCGTGTAGAACATCATTGGCGCGGCCTGAGACCATACAGTAACAATATAGTCCGAACCAAAGGGAAGTCCTTCAAGGGAATATGACAGTGGATCTGAAGAATCAAATATCAGTCGTGAATTTTTAGCAGCTCCCAGGCTTTGAGAAATGGCATCCACAAACACGACTTCTTTGGATGCCAATCCCGGCCAGGGCGTAATTGTACCGGATATCACACCTGATTCTTCTGTCTGTAATTGAAAATCAATATTACTTGTCGTTCCATTTACAAGAACATTTTCTGCATCATTAAAATTGGTGCCGGCTGGATACGCCTGATAGGGATAATCCATCGACCATAGTTCCACCCGATAATCAGATGCGGGTTTCAATCCAGTCAGTGTATACTTTTTGGGCATGCCATCACCCTGCAAATGAATCATGTCGCCATCCTGAATAGACTGTGCCCATGCACTGATTTGCACATTTTTGCCGGATTCCAGTCCATAAACTGTGCCTGTGATCTGATTTTCTGGTCGTTTCAATGTGATTGTAAAGTTTTCAATATTGTCATTCAGGCCAATATTTTTAAGCACGCTATCTGCAAAGCCTTCAGCATGAACAATTATTTCGTAAGTGCCTGATGCCAGTCCATTCAGTTCAAAATTATGTTCTGTGGATTCATATGTGCTTTCTGTTTCAGCCCATATGCCCGATCCGGATGACCACGCCTGAATCAATGCACCAGATACAGTTTCATTATTATAAACAACCCGGCCCTTGAAATAATAACCAGGCATTAAAATTATTTCTCGTACTTCTGTTTCCGATGGACACACGGGTGTGGTATCCTCCCATGAATGTTCCCAATCAGGATGATCTGTTTTACCATAATAGGCAGGTATAAATGGCGGTTGATTTATAGAGATAATATAATCACAACAATCTGAAACTAATCCGGTCATTTCAAACCGACCATTGGCATCAATGGCTATTTCACCGCCAGTTTGCGTAGTATCTGACCAGATATTGACAATCAACCCCATTGGTCCGGTAATGCCTTCTTCCTGATTGTAAACAATGCCGCGAATGGTTGCACCGGTAGTCAGTTGAAAATCAATATGTTGGGCATTCTGAACCTTCAAGTCAACAAATGATGCATTGGCCAATGAATGGGCATCAGGATAATATTGAATGGGATAATACAATGGATATACTGCGACACGATAATCTGCGAGATGCGGCAGATTTTCAATTATATATTTTCCATCATTGTCGGTGATTGTTTGGCCATAAGCTGTTCGTTCTGAGGATTCAGACCAGGCATGTACAGGTATACCCGGCAATGCATAACCATTTTCATCAATGACGTTACCCTGAATGGATAACCCTTTTTTTAGAATAAAATCAATATTTTGAGAATCAACCCTTACCATTTCTGCATGTTCTGGCGCACTGACCTGATTGTAGATTAATGCAGGGTAGTCTTTCGGGTTGATTTCTACCTGATACGTAATTTCACCCGCTTTGCTGCCCGCACGAAGGCACTGAATCTGGTAAACACCATTGGCATCGGTAAAAGCGCCATTTCCCATATCAAACAAGTCGGACCAGGCATTGACCCATACATTGGATACAGGGATACCTTCGCTATCTGCAACTGTTCCAGATATGGTCCCACCATAATCAAAAATCAGGTTAATGTTTGATGTTGGCGTTATTGATGAAGGGACTCTGGTTGCGGCCTGATATGTTCGTGCACTATAATAGGGAAGTTCCGCACTAATTATTTGTTGGGGTTCCATGAAATAATAAAATTCGCAACCACAGGTCTCTGACCATGCAGAGATGAGAAAATCATCTGATTTTGGTAATCCTGTAAAGATATATTTGCCTTCAGTATCTGTGGTCACTGTTCGCGCAATATTGAATTTCTCAGAATACAGGCTGACTTGAATGGGGTCTGGCAAAGCCTGATTGCGACCATCATCAACTTTACCTTTGATTGCATATGATTCTGCTGCACTTACACTAAAATCGATATTGTTAAGATCGCCTTCTCGTGTCGATTGACGATTGGCTTCATGATGGTTTGAATGACCATCATAGTAAATGGGACGATATTGGGTTAAATCATCCGGCCAGACAGCAACTACCCATCCATCAGAAATGGGTAAATCACTCAGCGTATATGCGCCAGAACTGCTGGTTTTCGTTTCCATGAACAAATGATCATCCTGCCAAAGTTCAACAATCATATTGGGGATGCCCAGGTGGGTGTTTTCATCAGTGACCGAGCCAGTAATTTTTCTTCCCATAACATGGATATAGGCTTCTTTCTCCATAAAGGGATTTTCTTCATCAACACGCGCAATGAGTTTTACAGTATAGCGTCCAGGTGTTTCATACACATGTGTTGGATTTTTAAGTGTTGATGATCCTGAATCTCCAAAATCCCATTGCCAGCTATTGACCTGTGGCAGTGAGCTTTGATTGATAAACGTGGCTGTAAATGGCGCAGAACCGCTCTGATTGATGACACTAAAATTAACGTTCGAAGGATTGACAATAATGGTCGTCTTATTTTGTGTTTGTCCACTGCCGCCTGTTCCTGTAACTATCAGATGGACATTATACGTGCCTGCCTGCATGTATGTATGTTCTGGATGTTGAGCCGCGCTTTGAGTGCCATCACCAAACTCCCAAAGCCATTGTGAGATGTCTCCTTTAGACTGGTCGTTAAATTGAACAGTCAATGGGCGCATTCCTGTTGTTTTGTCTGCAGAAAACATCGCTGTGGGCGCAGGCACATATCGGAACAAGGGTTTGATTTCATGGACCTTATCAAGTGGCGGGAAGGTATACCATTCAAAAGGGCCAATAGAATTACCATCTATCTCAATATCCGCAATGACGTAATTGTCATCGGGTATGAGATGAAAAACAGGCGTATCACCTTCTGTCATGGGAATGATACCTTTGGGGTCAATCGATCCACCATTGGTATTGATTGTTGTAATGGTATACACTGTACTTTCAGCAAAGGTCGCTTTGATCTTGTGCGGTTCAAAAACATTCCAGAATGTATAGGTGGATACCGGACCAATGGATTGGTTATCAATAAAGACATCACTGATTTTGTAGCCCACATTTGCCGCGATTCTAAAATGAATGTATTCCCCTTTTTTCACTTTTGCTGGATGTCCCGGAGTGATCGTTCCATGTGATTTTTGTTCTACTGTAATTGTTACTTTATCCACCAGAAGGATAAATGTTTCGGTTGTTGTGAGTCCAGTGCTGTCAGTTGCCAGAATGGTTGTCGTGAGCGCGCCATATTCATCCAGTGAAGGCATAATCGTTAAGAAATATTCTTCAGGCACCATGCTTTCCATTTGTAAATTTAATTGGTATGGCGTTTGATCCTGAAACAATATCCTTTCCGATTGAACAAGCTGTTCATTTTCTGCATATACATTCAGTGTGAGCGGGCCGCCTTCAGCATCAAATACAGTGAAAAGAATGGGACCAGCCTTTGTATTGCCATATGTCAGCACATCCTCAATTGTTGATAATTCCGGCGGATCTTCAACAGGTGTTACAGTAATTGTAAAAGATTGAGTCGCTGGCAATGTGCTGTCTTCCTCGCCATCGTGGACAACAAGGGTAACCATGCCTGAAGTTAAAATGCCTTCAGTGGGGACCCAATGAAGTACACCCATATTTGAAACAGTCATGCCCTGTGGTGCATTTTGTAATTCAAAGGTAATATCGGTTCCATTAATTGTATCATCAGGATCAGACACAGTAATGGTGTATGCATATAAAATATCTTCAGTTGCTTTGATACTGGGCGTTGATGTTATGATTGGCGCATCATTTACCGGCGTAATCGATATAACAAAATCCTGCGATGGTGTTACTGCCCCATGCATATCAGTAATGTAAAAAGTAAAGCCATCATTTAAAGATTCCCCGCCATCATGTTCGTATCGAATACGATTGTTGTCAATATCGCCCTGGATCAATGTCAGGCCTGTTGCCAGGGGGGTGGCTTCAATATAAAGCGTGCCATGCACAGGTAAGTCATTGATTGTATAAAATAAACCTTCATCAGGATCATCAGGGTCTGTGGCAGATAAATGGTCTTTGCTCAAAATCAATATGTTGCCTTCCTTGACAGATCCGCCAGTATTGACTGCCAGAATGGGGGGATCGTTTGTAGAAAACAATTGAATGATTCGTTCTGAGGGAAAACTGCTCTGAGTCCCCATGCCATCATTAACAGAAAATGTGATATGCCGGTCATGCACATGGGGATCATCATTTAGATTATGGTATGTAATGGTTCTTAAGGCAGCCATGTAGTTAATTAATGTATCATCGCCGATAAGATTCAAGACACCCGAATCTAAGACCATGCCCGAACTGGTAATGTTGCCGATTGTTTCCGGATAGATTAGAAGATCTTCATTTTCAGTAAAACCCTCAGCAATCATTATCGAGGCGCTGGCCATTTTGTCATTGTCATAATCAAAAATCTGTATGCCATTATCAACATTAATATAGCTATTTTCATCATAGTTTAATTTACCAGTGCTGCCAGTAATTATAGGCAAATCATTCACCGGTATGATCTTCAAATTTTGTGTGACAGAAATGCTCTTTGCAGCAGGGTCCGATGCATCAGATGCTGTCCATTTAATGATACGATTATGAACAGCGGGTTTATTATTGTCATTGGTGTAGGCAATGTTTGCCAGGGCTGTTTGATATTCACTGACACTGGCCAGACCGGATAAAACAAATTCTCCGGTGACAGGTTTCCAATTCACCTGAATGTTACCTGTGGTAGAATAGCTGAGAACATCTTCATCAGCCACATAGGTATCATCAATTATTTGAACAACAGCCTTGCTTAGCGTAACGCTATCTGGATCTGATATTGAAATATTGGGATCCAGTGCTTGAAATCCGCCATTTTCTGTATATTGAATTGATGGGTGTGCCAGTGTAATAATCGGTGGATCATTAACAGGTACAATGGTAATGGTTTGCGTAATGGGAAGACTTTCAGAGGTGCCATCATGAATTCGGATCGTCACAGTGCGGGCAATCAATGTGGGATTATCACTGGAATTCTCATAAATGACCCGAGCAAGGGCAGTAACATAATGACTTTTTGTATCGTCTCCAGTCAGGGTTAATACCCCATTAGTGAATGTGCCGCTAATATTGCTAAAGGGCGTCAAACGCAGTGTATCTTCATCAGAAATATAGTTGTTTTGAATTGTCACAGTTGCACTTTGAAAGTTGGGTGAGTCCGGGTCATTAATAGATAATGCATTACTAAACTTCATTGGATCATTTTCAGTATATGTATAATCGTATGAACTACTGATCACCGGGGTGTCATTAACAGGGATCACCTGAATCGTTCCGGTGATTGCGTTGCTTTCAAAACTGCCATCATAAACAATTACCTGAATGGTTCTGAGGTCAGTGGATGGGTTGTCACTGGAATTTTGGTATTGGACATTATTGATGAACTTTTGAAACCTTTTTGGACTGGCTGATCCATATCTTCCTACAATCTGGAGCGAACCAGTATCCTGATTCCATGACCCAATAAGAAAAATATCATCGTCTTCATCAACCAATATATCTTCATTTTCATGATAGCCATCAGTAATCGTAACTGTTGCCCAGGGGATCATTTTACTGTCAGGATCATAAATTTCAAAATTATCCAGAATGGGTCCCAGCGTGTTTTCTGTAATGGATATGGTCGTGCCGCCACCCATTAAAACAGGAGGATCGTTTATAGGTGTAATGATCATTGTTTGTGTATAAGGATTGCTGGCATCCGAACTGTCCCATGCAGTATATACAATAGGTTTTTCAAGGGGATCAGGGGCAATACTGATATTTTTATAGGTGAGCGTCCGAACCAGATCAACATAATCAGATATAGGACGTGCACCTGTGAGTGTCAAGATACCATTATTCCAGGCGGTTTGAATATTTGGATCATTGTTCACACTTAAAACATCCTGAGTATCTGTATATCCGGATGTTATCTGAACAGTCATTTGAACAATTGTGTCGTTTTCATCGTCTGTCATAGAAAAACTTTGGGCAATGGAAATGGCGTTTGACTTTTCTGTAAAGGAAGCTTCGCTGGTAATGAAAAGTCTGGGGGCATCATTGACTGGTATAATTTGAATTGTTCGTGTAACCGGTTGGCTCCAGGCATCACCATCAAATATGGTAAAACAAACCGATCGATCCTGAGTTGAAAGATCATCACTACTGTTTTTATAGACAACCTGATCCAATGCCTGTTCCCAGGTTGCAATGGAATCATTACCAGTGAGTGTGATTGTTGCAGATTCGGCATCCCATGTATGGGTAATAGAGCCTATGGATGTAAAATCTAGTCGATCTTCCAATGCATTGTAACCCTTGCTGATACGAATAATGGCCTGTTGAAGATTCTCGTTATCGTAATCTGTAATTGTGAGGGATTGGGTCATGGATATAGTGGCATTTTCAGTATAAGGAACAATGATGGCATCGGCTGTCAGGATGGGGGCATCGTTCACAGGCTGTACAGTAATAACTTGATTCACAAATGTGGAACCATCCTGACCATCATTAACCATGAATGCAATGGTTCGATTGGTTGATGTTGGATTATCACTGATGTTTTGATATTTCACCCCATTCAAAGCAGCCTGATACCATAAATAAGAACGTTTCCCATAGATATTCAATATACCACTATCATTATTCCATGTACTGTATCCCCCAACTGTTGACAATGTTAACAGGTCTGCCCCTTTTTGATATCCCAACAAAATGTAGATATTGGCACTTGAAATCATATCATTGTCAACATCCTCAACCACAATATTACTTGCAATATTGATTGCGGGATCATTTTCAACATAAGCAATGGTTTGACCAGCACCAGATAATGTGGGGGCATCATTGAGCGGTACGACAAAAAGTGTTTGTGTGATTGCATGACTTTGAGACAGACCATCGGATATTTCAATACGAACAAGCCTTGTGTATGTGCTGGGATTATCGACAATATTTTTGTACGTTACAGATTGCAATGCCACTTGATAATCGGCAATGGATGCCACTCCGGACAGAGACAAAACACCGGTTGCTGTATGATAGCTTGATGTAATACTCTGGGTTTCAGTAAAACGCAAGGTGTCTTCAGTATATTGAAGGCCTTCAACAATTTGGATTGTGGCATTGGCAATTGTCGCATTATCCAGATCTGAAATCACAATATCAGGTGCAATGGCACTGGATAAACTTTCAGTGGCAGTAATTGTTTTTGTTGTGGCAGAAATGGTGGGTGGATCGTTGATCGCTGTTATCGTCAGGGTATGGCTAAAAATGGCACTATCTGTATTGCCATCATTAACTGTTATTGAAAATGTTCGGGGCAAGGGGTTGGGATTATCTGTTGTGTTGGAGTATCTGATAGATTGAAAAGCGGTCTCATAGGCAGTAATTGTATCCTTACCTGTTAATTGAAGCGTTTGGGTTTCTGGAGTGAATAAACCGGAAATGCGCTCACTGGTTTCAAAATCAAGAACATCGCCGGAATGAAAGTTCTGGGAGATGACAATTCTGGCATGTTCCAGATACGTATCATCCACATCATTAATTATGGGTGATGCAATAATATGTGCGGGCAATCCTTGTTCGGTATAGCATCCGGGGTTCCCCAGGCTGACAATCACCGGTGCATCATTTTGTGCAGTGATGGTTGTTGTAAAATGCGTTGTCTGTGTAAGGCCATATTCATTGGTGACACAGACAGTTATTCCCAATTGACCATGCTGATCCTGCCTGGACAATAAATACAATTGAATGGTTTCCTGGCTGTTCTGCACAGGATCGATATTTCTTGAATTCCCTGAAAGGCAGACTGTATTATGACAGATCGTGATATGTGAAACATCCGCAGAAATTAAATCCAGATTGTCTGGAATAACTGATATTGTCAGGTTGCCGGGCTCTTGTGTCAGGACAGTAAATGAAATGGCATTGCTTAAAATATCTTCATATAGAGTAACATTGGCAATTTGCGATAATTCAGGAGATGTCGATACGCGAAATTCAAATGTTTCAATATCTTGCAATCCGCCGTTATCAATAGCTGAAATGAGAATATTAGCAGATCCTGTCGTAAGCGGTGTGATATTCAATGTAACAACCCTGGGGGAATCGCCTGCCATAAATGAGGCATTTTGACCATTCGTGTCAATTATGATTTGGGCATCAGGCACAACCGATTGATTGTCTGATGATACTGACAGGGTAAATGATTCACCAATGGAATCTGAGACAGTAAAACTGGTTGAAAAAGCACCTGCATTGATATCAAAAGCCTGAAATGGAATATGACTGATGTTTGGTGCTGAATTATTCAGTATTTCAAAATCAAAGTTTGTAAACACAGTTTTTTCATTATCAGTTAATTCAATGTTTATATTGCTTGTTCCCGGGGTGTTTAAGGGCAAAAGTGTTAATGTCAAATCCTGACTGCCTTCCAGAACATATAAGTTATAAGGTGATGCGCTTGCATTGATTTGAATATTTTCGTTGGGAACAAGTGTTTGGGTGTCAGATGTTACTGAAATGAACAGTCGCTCACCATTTGAATCTTCAATATGAAATGAAATATGACGTGCAGTATTGACTGTACCGGTGTAATCGGCAATGGGGTCAATCCGCGGCTCATAATTCAAGTTATTGACATCCACACGAATCTGAGCCATTGATGTATAGTCGGAATCAGAAACCGCAACTGTAAGAAAGTAATTGGGCTCATTAAGAATCTGGCTTGACTTATTCACCCTGATAATACCGGTTGAAGCATCAATTTTAAAGGCTTCATTGGTATTCCCATTGGTCAGGGCATATGACAGGGAATTGCCATCAGGATCGTTCGCATATACTTTTGCGACCATTGTGTTCTCAGGGATATCATCTCCCACAGAAAAGGTTTGATTGTTAATGATAGGCGCATTATCGTTAACATTTATTAAATTGACACTGAAAGTGGCAATATCATCATGTTTTCCATCAGATACCGAAACAGTAAGATAGAGATCGTGATTGGTTTCATAATCCAGATATGCTTTATTTTTAACCCGAATTATTCCAGTGTTCGCATCAATAGAAAGTGCATTCATCCCATTACCGCCAATAATGCTGTAGGATAGATTATTGTAACCGGTATAAATATCGGGTTCATTGGTAATAACCTGGTATACAGAGGTTCCATTGGAGGTGTTTTCAGTTAAAGAAAAGGGTTGTGGCTGAATCACAGGCGGCTCGTTGACATCGCCAATTTTCAGAACAATATTGGAGTATCCTGTATTATAAGAAACAGTTAACGTGTAAGTATAACCGGGCTGAGCAGATTCATAATTAATAGCAAATGTGTCAGAGGCATTCAGGCGGTATTGCTGTATACCTTCCATATAGTATGTGTCAATATAAAAATTATTGTCTGTGATATTGTAAGGCGCATCGCTGGTTGGATAAATATATGCCAGCGGCGTTCCAGGTGCTGCATTTTCTGGGATAGTATTGGCCGGGCTGTTGACATAATGAATTGAAATATCAGACAAAGCTATAGATATCATTGACATCCAGACAAATATGCAAAGTGTTAGTATTTTTTTCATTGTTTTTCCTTTCAAAAATTAAAAGTAACTATTTACACTGATTATTTTTTTACGTAACCTTTTCGGTAAGATTAAATAACATTATTAAAAATAAATATCAATTCATTTTAACGCATCGTCTCATGGTCCTTATACTTTTTATGAAAAAAAAATAAAAAAATTATTATTAAAAACCATCAATTTTTGATAAAAGTGAAAACTGATCAATGAAGGATGCATACCATTAGATCCAGGTAACGCTCAGAAATATTATCGTCAAATGTTTGAGGAAGGAAAGCATATGGTGAAAGACATGAAAGGAAACAAAAACTCATGAGAGCCAAACAAATAAAGCCCTCTTCTGACAAGTCCGCTCCAGACCAAATAACAGTTTCACAAAAAAGTCATCTGTTATTTGGCAGTATGATGAAAGAATCATTAATCCCACTGAAAC
>Ga0272440_1003284_pt1 | contig 12170 bp, 5 predicted proteins | sample SSMMMBAug17_FD_192440 | JGI IMG/M metagenome (GOLD analysis project Ga0272440, IMG submission 192440) | Marine sediment archaeal communities from Little Sippewissett salt marsh, Falmouth, MA, United States - SSM-MMB-Aug17 | ecosystem: Environmental > Aquatic > Marine > Wetlands > Sediment ... | reverse complement strand
CCGCCATGGTATCGAATTCCAATTCAATGGTCATCTAACAAAAAAATTGAGCTTTCTAGTGGGATATGCCTGGCAAAATTTTGATAATCAGGGTGATGAGCCAGCCGGAGAAACCGAACTGGATGAACGCCCCGAAAACCAGGTGATCGGAAAACTGACCTATCAATTAAATGAAGGAACCACTGTAACACTTGGCTATGAATTTCAGGATGAACAGGTGGCTAAGATTTCTGAAGAAATCGCAAATGATGTCTATTCATTTGATGAAATTCCTTTGTCTAAATATCATGTGTTTGATCTTTCGATACAGCATCAAATGTTTGAAGAATGGCGCGGCATTAAAAATGGATATTTTAAATTGTTCATAAACAACCTGTTGAATGAAGATTACGAAAACATGAGCGGTTATCCTGCTACCGGTATAACTGTCGGTACAGGACTTAGCTTTCAACTTTAGTGCATTTACCGATTATAAAATAAGATACAGGTTAGGTGATTTCCGGAAAAGAATTTACCAAGATCGAATTCCCCCCTCAAGGGGGGAATTAAGACTTTGGTAAATTCTTTTTCGGAAATCACCTTAAAAAGAAAGCGGAATTAATCCCTTTCTACTTTCTACTCTGGATCACCATTATATTTCATCATTTAATCTGACGCATCACAGTTCAGACAAAAAAATGTGCAATTACCAAACCTTTTATTATCCATAAGACTATAACTTCTCAACGTTCATCGGATGTATAATTCATTTTTGGGAGTAAAATCTTAACCAAAGGATTTCATCCAAATTTATTGGATTATTATAATTTTATAGTTGAATGATATTTTTTTTTAAGCTATATTTGTATAAATTTAATATTTTCCGAATCTTAAAGGAGAACGACTATGAAAAGGAATACTTTTAAAGAAATAATTCGATATAAATTTGATAATTTTATGTCTAAAGGAGGCAGTTCAATATTTTATAGCCTACTTATTATTTTTCTTGGATTACAGTTAATCATTGGATTACTTAGAGGTTTATCTTACTTTATTTTTCCTGATGCAGTATCTCAAAATGCCAGAGATTTTTTAACTAATTTTTTTATTACTTTTCTTCAATTAACAGATCCAGGAAACATGGCGCAAGATATAACATCGTCATATTTATTTAAGATTTCTGCAATAATTGCAGGTCTTGCAGGTGTTATTATGTTTTCTGCATTAATTGCTTTTATTACAAATGCTTTGGATAGAAAAATATCTAGCTTAAAAAAAGGATTTTCAAAAGTAATTGAATCAAATCATACTGTTATTCTTGGATGGGATAAACAAAGGATTCTTGAGATTTTAAGAGAACTTATTCTTGCCAATGAAAGTGAAAAAAATCCATGTGTGTTAATTCTTTCTGAAACAGACAAGGAAAAAATGGATGATTTTTTATCTGTTAATCTTGGTGATACTAAAAATACAAGAATTGTAACTCGCTCTGGAAGTATATCTTCACTTGTAAGTATGAATATTATTTCTATTAATACCTGTAAATCAGTTATAGTACTGTCTAATTGCAGTGAAAATGCATCAGTAAAAGAAAAATCAGAAAGCGACTCCAATGTAATAAAGGCTGTACTTGCTGTCGTAGCTTTTTGTGATAGAGAAGAAAAACACAGCATTGTTGCAGAAGTATTTGATCCAGAATTGAGAAAAGTTGTGACGAATATTTCTCCTTCTGAAATAACTGTAATTAATTCCAATGACTTATTAGGAAAGGTTATTGTTCAGACTTCAAGGTCCAATGGTCTTTCAATTGTTTATACAGAACTATTTTCATTTGATGGTTGTGAGGCATATTTCTATAAAAATAAATGGAAAAATGCTAAATTTGGAAATATAGTATATAATTTTAAAGATGGAATACCACTTGGTATATGTGATAGCAATGGTGAGATTGTACTAAATCCTCCAATGGATACTAAAATGGATGATAGTCTGGAAATAATTATCCTGGCCAATGATGATTCAAACATTATGCTAGAAGAGGCTCCTGTTATTTTACCTGAAAATTATAAAATTTCATCAAAAAACAATAAGCAAAAGATTGAAAAAGAATTATTGCTTGGATGGACATCAAAAGCAAAGATTATCTTAGAGGAATATGCTGACTATTTGTTAGAAAACAGCATTATAGATATAGTTGTATCAAAGCTAACCCCTGAAATACAGGAAGAAATTCAGGAGATTAAATCAAAGCATTCAAAAATTGAAATATCAGTATGGGAAAAAAATGTAATATTAATTGAAGATTTACTTTCATTAAATCCTATGGAATATAATAACATTATTATTCTTAGCCCTGATAGTGTTGATTCTGAGAGTGCTGATGCCAGAAACATAAGTATATTATTACAACTAAGATCATTATTTGATAAATTGGAAAAAGATTCTAAGCCAGGAGCAAAAATTATCACAGAGGTCTCAGATTCCAAAAATATGGAACTGATTGCATACACTGGTGTTAATGATCTGATTATTTCCATTCGACTTATCAGCATGATGCTTGCTCAGATAAGCGAAAATAAAAAAGTCTATGGGCTATACGATCAATTGTTAAAGGAATCTGGTTCAGAGATATATATAAAACCAGTTGAACTTTATTTTCAATCCACCCCCAAAAAATTAAATTTTGCAGATATAATCCATGCTGCACAAAAAAGAAATGAAATATGTATTGGAATTAAAATCAAAAAACTTGAAAAAGACTTTGAAAGGAATTTTGGAATTGAGATAAATCCTCCAAAGGAGAAAGTTTTTGAATTACTTGAAAGCGATTCTTTTGTTGTTTTATCTGAGAATGAAGCTTGATAGATTTTCTATCATCGGCATACCTTTTGCTGTTATATAAATAAATTTTTTGACGTATTTAATATTAAACATTTATATCAGAAACCATACATTTCTTGAATGGGGGTAATAATATGATAACCATGAGAAATAATAATAAAAAATTTCTCACAATCATATTCTTTTTTCTGTTTACTCTAATCAGTGGTTCTGATTGTATATCAGCTGATTTGCAAACTGTTTCCATTCAACTTAAATGGTCGCACCAATTTCAGTTTGCAGGTTACTATGCTGCTGTCGAAAAAGGTTTTTATGCTGAGGAAGGCTTAAATATAATTCTAAAGAAACGCAATCCTGATAAAGGACATATTCAGTCGGTACTTGAAGGTGATGCTGAATATGGCGTGGCAGATGCAGGTCTTGTCCTGGAGAGTTTGCGTGGAAATCCTGTAGTATTATTAAAGCAGATTTTTCAACACTCACCACTTATCTTTGTAACCCTGGAAAAATCCAAAATTTCTACTCCATACCATCTAATCGACAAGACAATTATGATCGATTCAAATGGTAATAACGAAGCTCCTCTCATTGCCTTGTTGCTCCAGACTGTTGGAGATCTGGACCCCATCAATATTGTACCGCAATCATTTAATTTAGATAGCTTGATCAATGGCGAAGTAGATGCACTTTCTGCATACATAACAAACGAACCATTCACGTTGAAGAAAAAAGGCATTGGATACAACATTATCAATCCGAAAAGTTATGGAATTGATTTTTATGGAGATAACTTTTTTACCACTGAAACTGAAATTAAGAATCATCCAGAACGTGTTGAAAAAATGATACGCGCAACCCTTAAAGGATGGAAGTATGCTCTTGATAATCAAGATGAAATCATCGATCTGATTATCAGAAAATACAATCCAGAACTTAATCGAGAAAAACTTGCTTATGAAGCTCGCTTAACCAATTTAATGATTCTGTCGGATTTAATTCCACTGGGTTTTATCTCTCGAGAGAGGTATGAAGATATCGTCGAAATTTATGTAAAAGCTGGTGTGGCAAGAGCCAATCAAAATTGGGATGGTTTCTTATACCATATTCAGAAAAGTAATAATAAAACACCACTGTTCAAGTCCCTTAGCCACGAAGAAAAAATTTGGTTAGCTGAGCATCCAAAGATAGAGGTAGGTATCATGAACACCTGGCCACCTTTTGGTTATATGGATACAGAAGGACGCTTAAAAGGAATTGGAATAAAACTAATTGATATATTAAACAACAAACTTGGAAATAACCTTGTTCCAAAACCAGGCAATTGGGCAGATATCTTTCGTGCTGTTAAAGAAAAGCAGCTTCCTGCTCTATTAGATTTTACACCTAAAAAAAGCAGGGAACCATATTTCAATTCGACACGTCCATACCTCTCAGTGCCTCACGTAATTGTAGCACAAAAAAATACACCATATCTTCGATCTGAGGAGGATTTGATAGGTAAAACCCTGGCTCTTGAAAAAGGTTTTGGCAATGTAAAATATTTTGCTAAAAATTATCCAGGCGTTATTATAAAGAAATACGAGAATACTGCCCATGCACTTGATGCCGTAGCACGTGGTGAAACTGAGGCTTATGTTGGTAATCGAGCTGTTGCCAGTTATATCATGGGAAAGGAAGTTTTGCTTAACTTGAAGTTTCATGGGCGATTGAATAAACAGGGGTCTGTCCTGGCTATTGGTGTACGTAAAGACTGGCCCATTCTTAAGAATATTTTGCAAAAAGCTCTGGATAACCTGACAGAAGAAGAATATCACACTATTCTTGTTCCCTGGATTCAATCTAATGAAGACCATAAAGAGGCCCAAATAAAATTAAACGCCAATGAAAAGTCCTGGCTGGAGGCACATCCGATTATCCGTGTATCAAATTTGTCGGATTATGCTCCTTTTGATTTTATTGAAAATGGCAAACCAGCTGGTTTTTCTATAGATTATGTGAATATGCTAGCTAAACGCGCTGGACTTCGCCTAAAATATGTGCAAGACACCTGGAAAAATCTGGTTAACATGGGAAAAGAAAAGAAAATTGATTTGTTGCATACAATTTATTACACTCCCGAACGAGCACGATTTTTTAATTTTACAAGGCCCTATAAAAGCGTAATCAATGGTATTTATGTCAGGGAAGATATCTCTCATGTCCAATCTGTTAAAGATTTAGCAAATTTGCGAGTAATACTGTCTATGGAGGATGCGATTGCCAAACAGTTACCAAGAATAGTTCCAAATGCTAAATACATTCATATAGAATCTTATGAAGAAGTACTCAAGGCTATATCCATGGGACGAGGAGATGCTACAATACTGGATTCGGCTGTGGCCAATTTCCTGATACGCAAAAATACGTTGACCAATGTTGTGCCTGCAGCTGAAGCTGATATCCCCATTAGCGATAGGGATCCAAGATATCGGCTGGGAATTCGAAATGACTGGCCCGAATTGTTTAATATCCTGGAAAAAGCCATGAAGACAGTGACTCGTGATGATATGGTTAAGCTTGAAGAACGTTGGTTTGGAAATGTAGAGATTAAACCTCAATTTCAGTTTTTAGCTAAAACAAATTTCGACAAAGTCACTTTCCTTATTAAGACACTGGTCTGTATTTTTGGAATCTTGCTTTTTGCGCTGTTTACCCTGTGGCTCATAAAGGGGCGGCCGAAAGACTTGAATTTACAGCTTTCCTATTTGATATTTTCTGTACTTTTCACAGGACTGATCATAACAACAGGTATACTTGTAATATTTTTGATCCAAACATCACAGGAAGTCAACAGGATAGAGAAAAAGTTTAATGATGCAAGAAATTTGGCGATTGAACTGACACAAAGCTCCGATCATCTCACCTATCTGGCTCGTCTATTTGCCGCAACCGGTGATCCCAAGTATATGTTTTATTATAATATTGTAATTGATATCAAGAATGGCAAACGTCCTCACCCAAAGAGATACATCAATTCCTACTGGCACCAGGTTATTTCAGGTTCGAAAAAGTTGGATCATGATGGTGATACATATAGTATAAAACAGCGAATGACCGAACTGGGTTTATCTGAACAGGAAATGGAGAAACTTACTCTGGCAATATCAGAATCTGATAAACTTGTTCGCTTAGAAAAAAGTGTTTTTAAAGCTATGCATGCAGTAATGCTTGATTCACCTGGAATTACCAACAATCAAGCTGAATCAAACCAGAAAGAGGTGATGAATATTCTGTTTGGAAAAGCATATCGTAACGCTAAAACAAAGATCATGAAACCCATAGATGATTTTTTTCTGCTTTTTGAGCTACGTTCAAAAAACATGTTGCAGGTGGAATATGATAAACGAATGGCAGTACTGTTTAGCGTTGTTCTTCTGATTGTTTTAAAAATATTAGGTGCTGCCTATATCTTCTACTTTACGAGGAAAAGAATCATCGAACCATTAAATACTATCCAACAAGCTCTTGTGACCATTCAGAAAGGCGATTACCATCATCGCATTAAAATTGATTCCAATGATGAAATTCAAGAACTTGCCGATGGTTACAATATCATGGCCGAAAGTATTGACAAACAAACTGATCAATTACGAAAAGCAGAAGAAAAACTACGCAATATATTGGAAAAAATGCCCATTGGAACTGTTCTGCTTGATAAAAATGATGTGGTTTACTATCGAAATAAATGCTTTTTGGAACTATTCGGATATACAGAAACAGATCTGCCAGATATAAAAGAATTTTTCTCCAGGATATATCCTGATCCAAAAGATAAAGAATCTGCATTCAAATCCTGGAAGAGTGAAGTCGAATGTACATTAAAAACAGATGAAGATATCTTATCTAATGAGTTTAGCTGTGTTCATAAAAATGGCGAAGTCAAGCACTTGATAGCAACTGATATATTACTACCTGGTGGCGACTTGCTCGTAAATATAATTGACATAACTGATCGTAAAGAAGCAGAAGAAGAACTTAAAAAATTATCCATAGCTGTAGAACAGAGCCCTGCTTCAGTTGTCATTACCGATACCCTGGGAACGATAGAATATGTCAATCCTGCCTTCACATCTGTGACCGGATATACATATGAAGAAGCTGTGGGACAGAATCCACGCATACTAAAATCCAATCAACACCCACCTGAATTTTACGAAGATATGTGGACCACTATCTGTAAAAAAGAAATCTGGCATAGTGAGATGGTCAACAAAAAAAAGGATGGTAGCCTTTTTTGGGAGAGTGTATCTATTTCTCCTATATTGGATAAATCAGGAGATATATCTCGGTTTTTGGCTGTAAAAAACGACATTAGCGACAAAAAAGAAGCTGAAAAAGAGCTTGAAAAAGCCAAAGAAAAAGCTGAAGCTGCAACCAGAGCCAAGAGCGATTTTCTGGCAAATATGAGCCATGAGATCCGAACTCCTATTAACGCTATTATCGGTATGAGCCATCTGGCCTTGAAAACCGCTCTTACATCCAAACAGTTTGATTATATTACTAAAATTGATCATTCTGGCAAATCCTTGCTTGGCATTATCAATGATATTCTTGATTTTTCCAAAATTGAAGCTGGAAAATTAGACATAGAAATTATTGATTTTAATTTAAACGAAGTCATGTACAACCTTTCCAATATGATTTCGGTCAAAACCCAGGAAAAAGGCCTGGAACTAGTGTTTAATATTCATCCAGATACTCCAACGCAACTAAAAGGTGATTCTTTAAGATTAGGGCAAATTCTATTAAATTTGACAAACAATGCAGTTAAATTTACAGAAGAAGGAGAAATTGTTGTAACTGTTCAGCCAGTTGAAGTAGATGAAAAAAATGTCTTACTTAAATTTTCTGTTCAAGACACAGGTATTGGTCTTTCTGAATCGCAACAGAGGATTCTTTTTCAATCCTTTCAACAAGCAGATACTTCCACGTCAAGAAAGTTTGGTGGCAGCGGATTGGGGTTGGCGATAAGCAAAAATTTGGCCGAAATAATGGGCGGTGAAATTGGAGTTATCAGTGAGGCAGGCAAAGGTAGCACCTTCTTTTTCACTGCCAGATTTGGTCGACATGAAAAAAATCTTAAAAAAGCTTTAGTACTCCCCGAATCCCTGTCAATATTAAATGTATTAGTTGTAGATGATAACCATACGTTTTGTTTAACAATGAAAAGATATCTGGAAGATTTTGGATTCTCTGTGGAAACCATAAACTCTGGAATAAAAGCTATTCAAAAGATTAAAGATACAATTTATAATGATGAAAGGCGATTTGATCTCATGTTTATTGATTGGCAAATGCCTGAACTTAATGGCATTGAAACCTTTAAACAAATACACAATCAATTTAACCTGGAGGTCATCCCCAAAATTATTTTGATAACTGGATTTGGTAGAGAAGATATCATGAAACAGGCCAGGGAAATTCCATTGGATGGCTTTCTTTTAAAACCAGTAACCCAATCACTTCTTTTTGATGCCATTATGGAAGCTTATGGCCAGGATGTTGAACGAGAAAGCAAAAAAGATTTATTAGAATTAATAATTCCAGAGGGATTTGATGAAATTCGAGGTGCTAACATTCTTGTGGTTGAAGATAACGAACTCAACAAGCAGGTGGTCACTGAAATTTTAGAGCAAGAAGGATTTTTCATTACAATTGCTAATAATGGTCAAGCTGCATTGGAAAAGCTACAAGAAACAAAAAATGAACAAAAATTTGATATAATACTAATGGATCTTCAAATGCCAATCATGGATGGTTATACAGCAACAAAAAAAATACGACAGAATACCAGCTTCAATGATATTCCTATTATTGCCATGACAGCAGATGCGATGCGCGGTGTTCAAGAGAAAACTGCTGATGTTGGTATGGAAGACTATTTAGCAAAACCTATTAATCCACGAAGCCTGTTTAATATCCTGATCAAGTGGATTAGCCCTGAGAAGAGAGTCCTTCCTGAAAAATATGAAAAATTAAAAGAAGAGGCGCGCTTTAGAGATGAACATCTCCATGATCTGCCAGGTACTGAGGTTCAGAATGATACCTTAGACATGGCCGATCTTTCCCAACGCATAAAAAAACTACAGCAATATCTTTTGGATTGGGATATTGACGCCCAATCCCTTATGGAAGAAATTTGTCAGTTAGTTTCAGGAAGCAAGTTTGCAGATGCTTTTGATCGCGTTGCCAGGCATGTAAATGCTTACGCCAATGAAAAAGCTCTTGCAGAACTTGAAAAAATCATTGAACAGTTTGATATAAGACTTTAATTAATTTAGGAGGTAAAGATGATCTCTAATAATAAACAAAAAATATTGATCGTGGATGACACAACTGAAAACCTGGATGTCCTCCAGGGACTTTTAAAAGATGAATATAAACTCTTTGCTGTTCCTGAAGGCCCTATTGCCCTGAAAATAGCCAGAAAACAAAAGCCCGACTTGATTTTATTGGATATCATGATGCCAGGGATGGATGGCTATGAGGTGTGTAAGCAGCTAAAAGCCGATGAAAGCACTAAAGACATCCCTGTTATTTTCATTACAGCAAAAGTTGAAACTGATAATGAACTCAAAGGGTTTGAAGTCGGGGGAGTGGATTATATCACCAAGCCTTTTAGTCCTCCTGCCGTACTTGCAAGGGTAAAAGCACATCTTTCACTAAAACGTGAAAAAGATCTGCGTGAACATGTAGAGCGAATCTCCCGGCATGATCTAAAATCTCCTCTCAATACTGTTATTAACTTTCCAAAGATAATCAAACAAGATAATTTAACAGAAAAGCAAATCGAACAACTCAACAAGATCAGCGCTGCTGGTATTAAATTGTTAAATATGATTAACCTTTCATTTGATTTATATAAAATGGAACAAGGCTCCTATGTATTTAAACCTAAGGAAATAAATATATTACCTATTATTGATCAGATTTGTCAGGATCAAAAATTCTACATTAAATCTAAGCGAGTGACTGTTGAAACTACTGTCAATGATAAACCTGTTACTGAAGGGATGAGTTTTATAATTCCTGGAGAAGAGCTTTTATTTTACTCTATGCTTGCTAATTTATTTAAAAACGCACTCGAAGCATCACCCAAAATGGAAACAATAAAAATTTCACTGACAGACACGAATAAACTTATCATTGCGATTCACAACCAGGGAACAGTTCCTAAGGAAATTCGGAAGATTTTTTTCGAAAAATACGCAACATCTGGCAAAGTCGGTGGAACTGGCCTTGGGACATATTCAGCAAAGCTAATAACAGAGACTCAGGGTGGTTCTATTCGTATGGAATCTTCTGAGGAAGCAGGAACAATAGTAGAATTATCTTTTTGATGTTTGATTGATTTTTTTTAATATTTAAAACTACTTTTAAAGTTTACAGGGAGCATTGGAACCTGGTAAAATCTTTTCCTTTCATGCTTTTTTGCTCAATATTTTATTACGTTCATTTCCATTCAGAAATGTCTCTTTAAAATTATTCGCGCTGTCATTTATAAGCGTATTATCACATTGCTTGAATTTTTCTAGTTTTCCACTGGAACCTTTTTTGCTTTTTCGAGCTTCAATGCGTGCATCAATCCACTTATATATTGGTTCAGGTTTGTCATAATCTAAAATTATGGGGTCGGACCCAAAATAAAGTGCACAGATTCGCAATACTTCAAATGGAAATTTTTGAATTTTCTACATATTTCTGTAAACCATAAAACATACTCCTGCCTTGAATTGTATACATTGCTGTTGTTGGATTAAATGCAAGAATATTGATTTGAACAAGATGATTTAATTCATCAGCAAGGGTTTTTTCATTATAAAGTTTTTTATCTATTAAAGTTTCGCAGGAACTGATTTTAAAAGCCTTTGTTTTTTGATGAACTGATAAAATGTTATGTAACAATGCTCGTTTACTTTTGTTGACCTGTGCATAATAGTCCAATTTACCTTCATTGATTGCAATTAATCGATTGATTTCTTTTTTTAGTTCCTGTGTATCAATGCGTTTATTTTTTTCCATAGGAATCAGCTCACCCAAAACATACGATATTTCCCACATACTTCCACCCAAATATTTCCATATTAATGAAATTTGATCTTCAGAAAGTGTATAAGCTGTGATGCTGCTTTCTTGTTCCAAATGTGTCAACCAGTAATAAATATCTTTTTCTGGAAGGTAATCGACTTCAAAAAAGGCTGTTGTTTTAGTAAGTTTACTGTCATTATATAATTTGTTCATAAAGTAACCATCACTGCTGGCGATAAGCACATGACACAAATGAGACTCTTTGGTAATTGATACAAAAAAATTGAACAACTCTTTAAGTAATTCCCTCTGACCATTCATATAAATATCTTCTAATGCCTGAATTTCATCAATGATAATGACAGGGTGTTTACCTTTTTTATTAATTTTCTGCAGTTCTTTTTTCATGACAACAAATGGGTCCAGGCTTTTATTTTCAAGACTTTTTTTGATTTCATTGGATAGCTTGAACAGCTTAAGATTGTATTCTTTTTTTTGTTTTACATCTCCAACTGATTGGGAATAATCCACTTCAAAAAAGGCCTGGATAAAATCCGAATAATTTGAAATAAGCATTTCACGTAGATTAAAATGCTTAATGCTATAAATCTTTTTGTCTACTTGATTTTCAATAAATTTCATTAGCAAGCTTGTTTTACCACTACTTTTGGGACCATAAATAAAAAGGATATATTCTGGCTCTTTAGTAATCCATTGAGAAAGATAAACAAGTTCCTTTGATCTGTTAACAAAAGCGGTTTTTTTGGTATAAATTCTATTATATGCTGATATTTTTTTCATTAATGTAAATCTTTCTTCTTTGTAATTTTACGTGTAGCTTATACAGTTATTTGTATTTATTGTATTCATAAAAGAGATTATAATCAAATTATTAATAATTTTCAAAGAGTTTATTTATTGTCGATAAGAGGATTAACTTTTTATCGTTATATTAAATTCCCAATTTTGTAAGTTTATGTTAGCAAACAAATCATTGGTCGATACACACCTTTCGAGATCCCTTTTTGGAAATGGGCATTAAAAATAGTGCACGAAAACATATAAAAATGGGGCTTAATCTGGTCAAACTAAATTAAACTCTTGTCCATAAATTCTCTGAAAATAAAAAACAAATTAAATTTGAAGGCATTTAGGGAGAACAGTCATTATATCAAATTCAAAATGTTTCTGAACAAATAATTGCAAAAACAAAAGATCCATTTGCTGGTAGTACTCTCTTTAATCGGTGGGAAATTGTTTTTTCATACTTGACTGAAAAGATA
>Ga0272440_1003283_pt1 | contig 12170 bp, 10 predicted proteins | sample SSMMMBAug17_FD_192440 | JGI IMG/M metagenome (GOLD analysis project Ga0272440, IMG submission 192440) | Marine sediment archaeal communities from Little Sippewissett salt marsh, Falmouth, MA, United States - SSM-MMB-Aug17 | ecosystem: Environmental > Aquatic > Marine > Wetlands > Sediment ... | reverse complement strand
TTTTATTCCCTGAAAGGGCGCAACAGGGCGCATGGGAAGCACTCCCCCAACCTTTACATAATCAATGATCATGCCATGAAAAAACATGAATAAAGAATCATATATCCAAAAGTATGCACACATTGGTTGATTTTCAAATGAAAAGCTGGTAGTTTGTTTAAATTATAAACAACAATCGTTCAAACAAAAGGAATAAAAATGGCAAGAATTGATGATTACAACAATGCAAAAAAATTTGCAGTAGAAAACTTATCGAAAATCGCTTTTGAAACAATTGCCTCATACAGTGGGTTTGATCCCCTTGCGGGCGACAAGTTTCAGGTGCCTTTCTTAAACCGGATGTATCAGGTTGACTATCCAGAGTTTAACTTTATCTCAGAGGATGATCATGATGTTCCCATTCAAGAACAAGTCTTGTTGTTGCACTATATGAATGGTAGACCTCAAACAAAATTTGTCACATGGGTGGCATATCGTGAAATTCCTGGAGCGTCATTTTATTTTAGCGCTTTTGTCAAACGTGCCATTGAGCCACTGAAAAAAGTATTTGGCAATCAATTAAAAATTTTAAATCACATTGCAAAAAAACTGGATGGGCGCACTGTTGAATTGGGTGACCTGGGGCTTGAATTTCAAATTTTGCCCAACATTTCTGTTCGAATTGTCATGTGGGCCGGTGATGATGAATTTCCACCTGAAGCCAATATTCTGTTTCCAAACAATATTCATGAAATTTTTTCTCCTGAAGATATCGCCTGGTTGGCGGGAATGCTTGTATATCGTTTAATTGCATTAAGCAAAGAATAATACGTACAAGTTGAAAAAGACCTGTTAAACAAGGAAATCATATGTTTTTTACACAGAAAGCTTCTATGGCGAGACCCATTGCAAGAGGTGTTATTTATATTGATTTGTTTATCTTAATATTGATTGTCGCAATCCAATTTGCGGATGCCGGTATCAACAAGTGCCAACTGGATATTCAAGCAATCAAATCAAGATTTCCCAACCAGAAAAAACTTCGCCTGATACTGGAAATGAATCCTTTGCAAGTAAAAAATACAAAAGATATATCCAGTATTGTCAACCAAGCATCCCAAAAAATTCCCATGCGTATTACAAAACAGTTTCAGTATTCACCACTGATATCAGTTGAAATTGATCGCGACAATTTATCGGAGCTGGCGAAGTTACCGGGTATCCAACGTATTCATATTGATGAATTGTCAATGCCAACGCTTCATGAAAGCATACATCAGGTGGGAGCTGATTTATCATGGAATCTGGGATACACAGGACAGGATCAACTGGTTGCAATTATCGATACAGGTGTAGACCTTACCCATGAATTTTTTGCTGACAAAAAGATTGTTGAGGCCTGTTTTTCAAGTCGATCCGATGGTTATGATTCCCAATCCCTTTGTCCGGATGGTCAGGAAATTTCGTATGTGAAGAATAGTGCGAGTCCCTGTTCACTGGATATGAAAGGGTGTGATCATGGGACACATGTGGCAGGCATTTCAGCCGGAAGAAATGAAGAATTTTCAGGTGTCGCTCGGGATGCCGGAATTATGGCAATTCAGGTATTTTCAAAGTTTTATGATACTGAAAAAAATAATAATATTTGTAAACGCATGGGGAAAAGCTCGCCTTGTATTATGAGTTTTGCCAGTGATCAAATCAAAGGACTGGAATATATTTACAACCAGCGCACAAAATTAAACATTGCAGCAGTCAATATGAGTCTGTCCGGTGGCAAGCCTTATGCCAAAGCTTGTGATGATGATCCCCGAAATGCCATTATCAATCAACTTTATCAGGCTGGAATTGCAGTAATTGCATCATCTGGAAATAGTGGATATGATCACGCTATTGGCGCGCCTGCATGCATTTCACATGTAATCAGTGTAGGGGCTGTTGATAATAATGATATCATTCAATCCTTTTCCAACAGCAGTGATCTTCTGGATTTTTTGGCCCCGGGTTACGCCATTCAATCATCAATACCTGAGCATGGTTTTCATCGCAAAACAGGAACATCAATGGCAGCCCCCCATGTTACCGGCGCATGGGCCATTATGCGCTCAAAATACAATAATGCCAGTAATGACAAAATATTGCAACTATTGAAAAATAATGCACCTATGATTATGGACCATCGCAATTCAACCTCGGTATCACGCATACAGATTGATTGGGCAGCATCAGATATTCCCATTTTATTACCTGATAAAACAATCGAGAATCAGGTCGATTTCCATTCCTGGCATTATTACAGAATTGTAAATCAGGCCGCGGAATGTCAATATACTGTTCGATTGCACAATCTTTCAGATGATGCGGATCTCTATTTTCGGCATACTGATATTCCGACATTGGACCAATGGGACATTCGCCCATACAAAGGGACTCAATGTTCAGAATCATTGCAATTTCTAGCAGAAAACCATGATGTCTGGTTTGTTGGCGTGTATGGATATCGCGCAGCGCAATATCATCTTTCCCTGAATTCACAGCCTGTCTATCAACTGAAACCTGACAGTAATTCTCAACAGCCCATTGAAAAACATGCATGGCATTACTACGTAACCGATGTATCCAGGATAAAACAGGTTCGTGTGGATAGTTTAAAGGGTGATGCAGACCTTTATTGTCAAATAGGACAGTTGCCTGATAAGTTAAATTATTTCAAAAAATCCAATAAAAATCAGCGATATCCTGATATTTGCGAATTGCAATTATCATACACCCCAAAAAAACTGTATGTTGGCATTTATGGTTATCAAGCTGGACGTTATGAAATCCATGCAGAGTAAAATTGGGAGGATGTCATGTTTTTAAATAGAGAGTATGAATTGTCAAGACTTAAATCGTTATTTAATCTAAATAAAGCGTCAATAGTGGTGTGCATGGGTAGACGAAGAATTGGAAAAAGTACGCTCATTGATGAATTTGCTAAAGATGTAAAACATTATATAGATATTCAAGGGCTTTCTCCAAAATACATTGATCAAGAGGGTCAAATAACAAAATCCAGGATATTATTAAAGGATCAATTATCAAACTTTGATGAATTGTTAGCTCAAAAAACCAGTACCCCGCGTATGAGTCCCTTATCATGGACGCAAGCATTTTCTTTTTTAAATTCTGCGATTCAAGAAGTGCCTACAGTTGTTCTACTGGATGAAATTTCCTGGATGTCTTCAGGGGAAAAAAATTTTGCAGGCGCGCTGAAAATTGCATGGGATACTCAATTAAAACGTCACCCGAGGCTTGTTCTGGTATTATGCGGATCAGTGTCATCCTGGATAGAAGACAATATTTTAAAAAATACCGGTTTCAGAGGCCGCGTTTCTCTCGTATTAAAGATTGAGGAATTAAGCCTTTATCATTCCAATCAATTCTGGGGCAATGCACCAGGAAGAATATCTTCTTTTGAAAAGTTAAAAATGCTTTCAGTAACCGGTGGTATTCCTCAATATCTTGAAGAAATCGATAAGAATCAGTCAGCAGAGAAAAATATTCTTCATCTTTGCTTTCAAAAAGAAGGATATCTTTTTCGAGAATATGAGGAAATATTTTCAGACACGTTTGGAAAACGCTCACCAACCTACAAAAAAATTATTGAAAAGCTCGCAGATGGTCATCAGACTGTCAAAGATATTGCTTTATATCTTGGTTGGAAACAAGGTGGAACGATTAATCATTACCTTGAAGATTTAGAAAAATCAGGTTTTATTGCATCTTATAACTCAAAAAAACCTGGAACAAAAGAAACCAGTAAATATATTCGTTTCAGGTTATGTGATAACTACCTCAGATTTTACTTAAAATATATTTATCCCCAAAAACGTGCTATCAATGCCAGACATTTTGAACATTTAGAGCTAGATACGCTGCCTGGATGGGATACCATTATGGGATTACAATTTGAAAACCTGATTCTCAATAATTATAAATTGGTATGTTCGATTCTTGGTATTAATTTATCATCAATTATGGGAGTGGGACCCTATTACCAAAAAAAAACGAAAAGCAAACCTGGATACCAGATTGATTTATTAATTGAAACCCGGTATACGATTTATATTTGCGAAATTAAGTTTCGAAAATTTATTGATAAAAAAGTGATTCAAGATGTGCAGAAAAAAATGATCAATCTGAATTGCCCGAAACATTTATCTATCAGGCCAGTTTTAATATATGTGGGAGAACTCGCTAAAACAATAGTAACAGAAGATTTCTTTGCTCATTTGATTGCATTTGATCAGTTGCTGAGTGTTAATAATAGATAATACATTGTATATGATTCTCAGTGAATCAACCAGTCAAATGCCTGTAAATGACTGGCAATTTATCCGGCAATTCTTTGACATCCTGTATCAATGTATGTCGTCCCTGGCCATATAATATATCCAGTGCATTTGTGTTTTGAACATTGACAGTGATCCCATGAACATGAATATTTAACGCACGCGCTTCACGAATTGCCATACGTGTATCATCAATAGCGTATTGATTTTTATAATCAAGATCGTTGGGAAGGCCATCACTTAACATAATCAACAGGCGCACTTTTGATGATGTTTGCAACAACTGGACTGTACTATGTCGAATGGCCGCTCCCATTCGGGTGCTTCGGCAGGGAGATAATGCACTAATACGCCGCTTGATTTGATCTGAATGCGGTGAATCAAATGATTTGACTTGAAAAAACTCAACGCACTTTCGTCCCAGCCCTGAAAATGCTGCAATGGCAAATCGGTCACCAGACTGCTGAAGTGCTTCACAAAATAGAACAATGGCCTCCTTTTCAACTTCCAAAATGCGTTGATGAGATTGGGGGATCCGAAATCCTGTGGATCGAGACAGATCCACCAATAAAAATACCGATACATCCCGCTGCTGTTTGATATGCTTGATATACAATCTGTCTGATGGTGTTTGCTTGATTTTGCGGTCTACAGCATAGTCAATCAACGCACGATAATCAAAGTCATCACCTTCACACCATTGCCTTAGGACAACAATTCCCTGGGGCTTAAGAAATTCAAAGCTCCGACGAATTCGCTTGAGAAGTCCGCTATATCGTTTGAGTGTCAATTGATAAAAATACAGACCTTTGGTTCCAGAATCCATTGTTTTACAATAAATTCGTGTGTGCGCCGGCAAATAATCACAAAGGTCACAATCCCATTCCTTGTAAGCAAATGAAGGATCTTTGTCTGACACAGTATTATCCGATGCTGCATGATCTTGCATTTCAAACAGTTGATTCAGATCCATGTCATCCATATCCAACTGAAGACCAGTGCGTGCTTTAAACATTCTCCGGATATCCCGAATGGTAATCACACCATTTTTTTCTGACAACCGATTGCGAATGTCCGATTGATAAATGGGAATGTCCAGGTTTTTTAATTTTTGTCGAATGATTTTTGCACGAATATCATAGGATTGACATGATTGATAAAAAAGTTTGAGATTGATTTTTCGGCCAAATGGCGGATTCAATCGGGTATAATCGATTGTTGCCTGTTTATACCAGCCATGCAGAAGCGGAAAAACCTGATACACCAATGATGCAGAATGCTCAACAGGTACATCATGAGACAGGTCATGAAGTATGGTGTGAATCAAATCATCCAGGTCGTCATAAACAAACCGGCATTGCTTTTTGCTCATATTCAGAGCAATGCGAGCATATAAATACAATATGGGGGTGGATTTTGATTCCAGCCTGATCATTCGAATGGTTTCTTTTTGAATCAATGGTAATGCATGACGAATCATGCCAGGATAATCATGGGACAGGCACAGCCGAATACGTCCCTGCTCAATGATGTTAAATAGATCTTCTGCCAGAGCCGGGTGTTGAAATAAAGAAAAGAAATAATCGGGATCCGGTGTGATTAAATCCTGATGTTTCGCTAATTCTGGCTTTTCAATTCGTTTGAGTACTTTTTCCAGATCAAACTGAAAGGTGTCATATTCACACAAGCCAGCCTCAAGACGAATTAAGCATTTATAGATTCTTACATTGTCTCGTTTGCTATCAAATACACCCATTTCATCAGGCAAAAAAATGGTTTTGCCATCTGTGCAAACGCTCATGGGTGAAAAATCTTCATGGGCCAGATCAGAAACAGGCCGAATTTGCAATGGCAATCCAGTTCTGGCCTGAACATAATTTACCAGTGGCTGAATGATTTGTGATAGGGCAACCACTGATTGAAGTTCACGATATTTTTCTTGTGCCAGTTCAGAATGGATTGTTAAAAAAGATACACCTCTTTCAGGGCTTGTTTTGTATCGGGTAATTGCTTCACTTATAAATCTGTTCAGGGCAGATTCGGACAATATATTCAAGCCCTCTTGCAGCCCTTTTGCATAAGCATCCGCCCATTTTGGATAAAAGCAGACCACTTGTTTAAACTGTTTAATCTGATATGCCCGACGATCTTTATGCATGTTGCCACAACAATCCGGTATAATTTGGGCAAGCATCTGGCTGTCTTGAAAGTTCATTGGCTGTGAAAAAGCTTGATGAAGTAAATTCAGGTATAGATTTGCACAAAGAGGGTCTGGTTCATCAAAAAGTTGACAGAACATATTAAAAGGTTCGGTTAGTGTATGTGGACCGGATCGTCGCATGGATTCAATTGTTTGAAGGAATATGAGCAACATTTTTTTGGTGCAGTGAATTAATACACGATGTAGACATCTGGCAATAGCCAGCCCTTGAGTGACACCATACTGGCCATAGGCTCTCACTTTTTGTGCATAGAATTGATATTCTTCAGGTTGATCAAATAATTCCATAGCGCCAGTTGCAAAAGCATGTGAAAAACGTCTGTCCAGCCTGTCCGCCCATTCAATATGACGAGAAAGGGCAGATAAATCCTGATGTGACAATTGATATGGCAGGTTCAGTCGTTGTTTAAGCGGTTCTACCATTTCAGGCACATGACGAATAAACGTTTGAATAATTTGTTGGTGTGGCGTCATTTGTATTAAAAAATATCTTCAATAAGGTCATTAAGGGTTTCCTGTAAGGATTCATCATCAGTAAGGGGCAGACAAATAGCAGTTTTGCAAGCATCCATCATAGGAATTCCTCGTGTAATAAGCTTGGCGGCATAAATCAAAAGTCGTGTGCTGGCGCCCTCTGACAGACCATGTTCCCGAATATTTCTTACCTTTGATGCCAGAGAAACCAGTTGAGACGCAATTTTTGAATCCACGCCACCTTCATGGGAAACGATTTGGGTTTCCATTTCCTGTAGAGGATAACCCAGGCTGATAGACACAAAACGCTGTCGGGTACTTTGTTTAAGATCTTTTATAACAGATTGATAGCCCGGGTTGTAAGATACCACAATGAGAAAATCATCATGGGCGGTCACCACCTCTCCTTTTTTATCGATATTCAAGGTTCGTCGGTCATCGGCTAATGGATGAATGACTACTGTGGTATCTTTTCTGGCTTCAACGACCTCATCAAGATAGCAAATAGCGCCAATGCGGACAGCAGTAGTCAATGGGCCATCCTGCCAGATTGTTTCATCACCTTTGAGCAAATAGCGGCCAATGAGATCTGAAGCAAATAAATCTTCATGACAGGACACTGTAATCAATGGTCGATTCAGACGATATGCCATTGATTCGATGAATCGTGTTTTTCCGCATCCTGTGGGGCCTTTTAGCATTATGGGTAATCGGGCATTGTAGGATGCTTTAAACATATCAATTTCATTGCCGCTTGAAAGATAGTACGGCTCTTTTAAAATCCAGTAATCTTTGTTTTTCATGTTGTTTGCCTTTGAAGTAATGGGTTAGCCTGATACAATCCCATTTATAAATAATCCAAATACCCAAACAAAAGCAGTTGTCCACAATGATGCCATCAATACCAGGCCACACGCTTGAAGAATATGATTCGAACCGGGTTCAGGGTATTGCATACCAATAAAAGGTTTAGAAACAAGTTTTCCATGATACGTACTGGGACCATTCAATCGGACACCCAATGCTCCGGCAAAAGCAGCTTCAGGATAACCAGCATTGGGGCTGGGATGATTTCTACCTTCTTTCATGGCTGTTTTCCATGCATTTTCACTTGAAAATCCACACAGCCTTGCGCCAAGACAAATCCAAAACAGGGATAATCGGGCTGGTACATAGTTGGCAATATCATCAAGTCGTGCAGCTGCTGCACCAAAGCGTCGATATTGATCGTTTTTATATCCAATCATAGAATCAAGGGTGTTGATCATTTTATAAGCCATTGCCAATGGGGCACCACCAATGGCTGCAAATAATAATGGTGAAACAATGCCATCAACAAAGTTTTCAGCAATGGTTTCAATCGTTGCGCGAACCAGGCCTGTTTTTTCCAATGATTGTGTATCACGTCCTACAATCATTGAAACTGAGTGCCGGGCATTTTCAATATGCCCATTTTTTAAATGTTCATAAACAGTTAAGCCAGCTAAAATCAATGTATGAATTGAAATTGTATAAAATAACACTATAATTTCTACGACTGTTGCCAGTTCATGGGAAAAATTGTCTGCCAATGAAATTATACCATAGGTCAGCGTCCAGACACCTGTTACCAGCAAAAAAACAAAAAGTGTTCCTGCGAACTGTTCCCCTCTAATTCTTTTTCGAAAGATTGGCTCCAGAAACGCTATTGTTTTTCCCATTAAGCGTATGGGATGAAAAGGTTTTTCTGGGTCTCCCAATAACAAATCCAGAATGACAAATGCGGGAAGAACAATCCACCAGGTATTCATTGAGTGCACTCCATTTGTATAGCGGACAGGGTTTTGACAATGAGTTTTTTCACTCGTTCGGCATTATCATTGAAGACGTCCAGGATTTCTTGCCAGGTCATGGGGGGTTCATCGTCTTTCCAGCAATCGTAATCTGTTGACATGGCAACTGCTGCATAGGGAATTTCAGCTTCAACCGCAAGGGCAACTTCAGGTGCAGTAGACATGTTGATTACGTCAGCGCCAAACCCTCTGAACATATGAGATTCTGCACGAGTTGAAAACCGGGGTCCTTCAATCGTCACAACTGTGCCTTTTTTATGCACACGATAATTCAATTCCTGGGCCGATTTGAACAATTGTTGCCTGATCATGCTGTCAAAAGGATCGGCCATTAATGGATGGGCAATACCATTTTCAAAGGAATCATGAAAGGTGTTGATCCGATGTCGGGTAAAATCGATAAACTGATCCAGGATTATCATATCCCCGCGCTTTATTTCAGCTTTCAGACTGCCACAGGCTGTTGTTGCAATGATATGGGTTGCTCCCAATTCTTTCATTGCATGAATATTTGCCCGATTATTCACCTGGGTGGGACTGTATTGGTGGTTTCGACCATGACGTGCCAATATCAAAACAGGGATGTCATCAATAACACCCGATGACAGCGATGATGATGGCTCACCATAAGGGGTTTCTAATTTAATCTCTTCTGCTTGTTTGAGCAGTTGTGGATCATCTAAACCAGAGCCACCAATAATGCCTATTTTAATCATGTTTTTTCTCCAAATCCTTGTTTTTCAATTACTCAAATAAACGTAGTTTTTCTTTTTGTTTCGTTTTCTTAAATCGTTTATCATATATATTTGTGCATAGTAAAGAATTTTTTTTATTCATTAATATAAATCGCATAATTGATTTGTTAAATCGCTTATGGCGTGATATAGTTTGTTTTAAATTGGCCATAAGATTGTTTTGCAACTTTATGATATTTGCATTTGAGATATAAACACTTGAAGGGATTCATCGAATGGATGAAAATATTGGCAGACATAATGAAAAATCACAGCTTTTAAAGAGATTTATTCATGTAATCCAATATTGAAATTATTCCGATCTATCAGTACAATATACAAAGTATAATTCCCATAGGAGGGGATCAAATTGAATAAAGAAGATATCATCAAGATTATTATAGAATGGCAAAATTATATTTTGCAAATAAGCGGTATTCAAAGGCGTATTGAAAAGGATCTTTTTGAATCCATTAACTCAAAACCAATCAAAATCGTTACCGGTTTCAGACGATCTGGAAAAACATTTTTGGTTCAACAAATTGCGCAGAAGTTAATTCGGCAATAACTATCTTTTGGTTCTTGATGATGATGTTGATGAGACGATTCAGTACAGAAATAGCAGGGTTCAGAAAATTAATATTGTTCGGTGGTTGTTGGATTTGGAGATTTAGATTAGGAAAAATGGGGTCGCATCTTAATTATTAACTATTTTATTACAGGGTCTCATTGACATTGATCTGATATTATTAAGAGTTAATAATTAAGATGCGACCCCTTATTTTCCAGAATGTATCCCGGCACATTTCTTGAAATAATTTGTTTAGTTTAGTTAACTGATATAAATAAATAAGGAGAATACAAAATATCATGAATAAACATCCATTATCTTTTGGGATTAGCGTGTTAATTATTTTCATTATTGTGATTGTCGGTTTTACGAGTTTTTTTTCTACCATACCTTCCGGGCATGTTGGTGTAGGGAGTATGTTTGGCAAAGTAAAAAGTGATATTTATTCTGAAGGGATTCATTGGGTCAATCCTTTTTTAAAAATGACATTGTTTGATGCGCGTCAAAAAACACACAAAGAATCAATGGGGGTTCCCAGTAAAGACCAGTTAATAACTGAGTTTGAATTGTCCATTCAATATCGTTTGATAAAAGAAAAAGCACCATATATGTTTAAAGAAACCGGTACACCAAAGGAAGTCATCAATGTTCACATGATCCCTTTACTTCGCAGCCAAATGAGAGAAATTGGAAAGAGCGTAGACAAAGCCGAGCAATTCTATGACCAAAGTGTTCAAAAAAGAATTCAAGAAGAACTGTTATCAAGTTTACTGAGTCTTGCTGAAAAAGGCATCAAAGTTGAAAAATTATTAATCAGGGAGGTCATACTCCCTAAAATTATTACAAATGCAGTTATTCGCAAAAAAGAGGCTGCTCAAGCTGCGGAAAAAGCAAAGGAAGAATTGAAAAAGTTTAAGGTTGATCAAGAACGTAAAGAAGCTCAAGCTGATGCAGAAAGAAAGGCTGAACTTATTGAAGCCAAAAAAAAGAGGGAAGTCATGCTTATTGCGGCCAATGCAAAGTTGGAAGCAGCAAAAATTGAAGCACAGGCCACTCTCGTTCGAGCTAAAGCAGAGGCTGAAGCAAAAAAACAAATGATTGAAATACTCTCTTTAGATGGATTCATCCAACTGGAAAGCATGCAAACACTTCGTAATCTCCAAAATGGGAACCATTTGATCATTCTCGATTCAAAATCAACGTCACCGCTTCCTTTTTTAAATCTTAATCAATCACAGAATAAATGAAAAAAGGGGGCGCATCTTAATTATTAACTATTTTATTACAGGATCTCTAAGATGCGACCCCTTTTTTTTCTTGCTCAATCTTTTTAAACCATAAAAAAAAGACTCTTAAAAGCAATTGGGGTCGCATCGTAATTATTAACTATTTTATGACATCTGAATTCAGTCATCAGTTGAAGCTCGGCTGTTTTACCGACAATTTGGGAAAGTTTACCGATGAGCATTTTTTTGTCTTTCTTCAGTTTCTGAACTTCATCACGAAATTCCTTAACAAACTGCGGAGCAAATGACTTAATTTCTTCCTGAAACCGATTTCTTAGTTTGTAAGCTGGCGCAAATTTTGCGAACCTGATTCCTATAACCCTGTACGAAAATAATTTCTAATATAATCAATCTGTTTTTGTATTGCTGAACAATTATTGACGTAAATATTTTTTTATACAGAAAAAAAATAACTTTATACAGGTAGCATGGTATAATATTAAGTAATGATACAATCAAGCTATTTTTGCATTGCCATGCAATTGTTGATGTACATGCTTTTTGAACAAAAGAAACAACTTTGTACAGGTTATGCGTTGCATAACATATTATTGATAACTATTTACATATACCTGCTCTTTCCCCCTTTAAATGTTTTTAAGAGTTACCAACATTATTGCAATAATTTTCATTGCCTTTTTCATAATTTAATAATTCATCAAGTAATATGTCACAAATGCTAACACTATGCTTGTAGCCTTCACTATCAAGTAAAAAATTATACCTATATTCTTCAGCA
>Ga0272440_1003282_pt1 | contig 12171 bp, 9 predicted proteins | sample SSMMMBAug17_FD_192440 | JGI IMG/M metagenome (GOLD analysis project Ga0272440, IMG submission 192440) | Marine sediment archaeal communities from Little Sippewissett salt marsh, Falmouth, MA, United States - SSM-MMB-Aug17 | ecosystem: Environmental > Aquatic > Marine > Wetlands > Sediment ... | reverse complement strand
AGGGCGCTTTAGCGTCCTTTCTCAATTCAGCGTTGGGCTTTAGCCCTACGCTGTTCTTGCAATTGCCGAGATCGTGCATTCCTTGTATTGTATGAAATTCACTTCCCCTAAACTGTACATACGCCCGTTTTTGTGCTGTAGAGACGTAGCATGCTACGTCTCTACGTGCCAAACTATTATACGTTCAAGATAAATGGGGAACTTATTTTTCGATGATTCCTTAGCAAAATCATTGTTTTCTTATGGAAGTGATGAATGGCATCCAGCATAACACACCTGGCGTTTATTTTTCAGACATCACTTTTTTCAGTTTTTCACGTGCACGGTGCAACACAGTATACGTTCTTTTGACAGGCAATTTGATAACTTCAGCAACTTGTTCAACTGGTACACCATCAAAATAATGAAGTTTCAGAACAAGTTGATAGCGTGCAGGCAATTTTTTCAAGAGTTTAAGAATATCATTTAGCGCCAATCGGGCATCCAATTGTTTTTCAGTATTATAGCCTATTGTTTTCTGAATATCTTCTAAAGGTAAGCGTGCGTATTGATTACCAAGGCTTGCAGGGTCTTTACGTTCGATATAATTAATTGTTGTATGTACTGAAACGAGTTTAATCCAGGCTGTTAATCCCTGACCTCGTTCTTCTTTGTATTGACGTAATTTCTTGCATTTTTTATCCAGTAACTGAACAAACACATCGTTGCGCAAGTTTTCCAAATCGTGTTCACAAAAAGGGACGCGTTTATTCAATAATACACGTCGAACAATGAAATAGACCATATTCCAATACGCCTGAACCAGAGGGTTGTGGTTGTTATGTTTAAGGCTTTGCTCGAGTATATAGCGATCGTTATTAATATCATTTGATTTCATTATTTTGGACCACTCTTCCAGGTTTGTATTAACTAACTTAGGAATCATCGAAAAATAAGTTCCCCATTTATCTTGAACGTATAATTGTTTGGCACGTAGAGACGTAGCATGCTACGTCTCTACAGAACAAAAATCCCGATGAACATTTTTTAAAATGGGGAACTTATTTTCAGAGCATTCCTTAGGAATCATCGAAAAATAAGTTCCCCATTTAAAAATGCTTAACTCAAGAATTAAACATCAAGCATATGCGTACAAAACTGTTCACTCTATTTTTTGAACCATGATTACACTGAAGAAGATGAATAAGATGAATAAAAACAGTTTAAATTCATCTTTTTCATCTTCTTCAGTGTAATCATGGTTCAAAAACGAAAATGAGCAATTATTAAATGAGGAATTTATTTTTTAGGCTTTCCAGGAAAGCTCTGAAAATAAGTTCCCCATTTGACAAAATGATCATCGGGGTTTTTGTTCTGTAGAGACGTAGCATGCTACGTCTCTACAGAACAAACGATTTTACGTTCAAGATAAATGGGGAACTTATTTTTCGAGTATTCCTAATACTAAGAAGATTAAAAAGCTGTAAACTGTTTAGGAATGCTCTGAAAATAAGTTCCTCATTTCTGAAAGAGTCAATTCTATTCATTTTGAACCTGGATTACGCTGAAGAAGATGAATAAGATGAAATCAAACACTTTTAATTCATCTTATTCATCTTCTTCAGCGTAATCCAGGTTCAAAAATAGGAATTCAATATATTAAATGGGGAACTTATTTTCCGAGAATTCCTTAATCACAAAAAAACATTTGGATTCAATTTTCAGATTGTGATATCAAAGTTATTCAATAAACGAGTCCTTACGTAAAAACGTGTTAATAATAGCAAGGAATTCTCAAAAAATGAACTTAACACAAAAGTATCCAGAAGCCAAACGAATCGTTTTTTTTGTTGGTTTTGGTATTGAAAAAGATGGCCATCGGGGAATTTGTGGGCCTGAAAAACGTTTCTTGCAAATGTGTCATATGGTACAATCAAAAACCATACTACCAATTGTTGTATATCCTTATTGTGGGCGTTTATTCACAGATTTTCAAAAATTATCTCAGGACAAAAAAATTGTATTGATTGCTTATGAACCAAAAAGCCGATGGCAATATTTCAAAACAGTTTATCAAGCACTGAAACACTATTCTCCACACGCCATTCACTGTCAGGGGGGGCATTTGTTTGATTTAATCACTTCAGTTCTGGGCAAATGGATGCAGGTTCAAATAATAATTACTCGTCCGGTCAATGTTTCTCAAGATTATATTCGGCCATTCAAAAAACTGATTTATTATTCTATAGATCTGATTGTTGCCCGCAATGCCAGGCATTTGATTGCGATTTCCAATACACACAAAAAACAATGGTGTGAGGAATTATCCTTAATGTCATCACGACAATCACGAAAAATAAAAGTGATTTATAATGGCATTTTTTTAAATCAGTTCTTTCAACCTGTGGATCGTCCAGTGGCACCACCGGTTGTCTTTACAATATCTGCACAACTGACACCTGTGAAAGGACATGCATTATTATTGTCAGTTGTGCATCTTTTGAAAAAGGAAGGCTATCAGTTCTGTTTGAACATCATGGGGGATGGCCCTTTAAAGTCGAATTTGGTGACAATGGGCGATCATTTGAATATTTCATCAATGGTTCGGTTCCATGGACATGTCACTTGTGTTTCATCTATTTTAAAAGATACCCACGTTGTGATCCTCCCTTCCTTTCGGGAAGGACTCTCCCTGGCATTATTGGAAGGCATGGCGATGGGATGTCCATTGATTGCATCCAATGTGGGCGCCAGTCATGAATTGATTGAAAATGGTAAAAATGGTTTTTTGATTCAAAAGAAAAGTGTATCAGATTTGTATCTGGCCATGAAATGGTTTTTAGACAATCCAACAACAATTGAAGACATGGGAAAAAAATCGTTGGAAAAAGTAGCAAAATTTGATTTTTTTCGTATGTTTGATGCTTATCAAAAATTGTATATTGATTCTGAGTAGGTGATTTCCCATGACCACATACGATAATTCACGTAACAAAAAACTGATTCCCGATTTTTTTACTTATTTCAAAAGTATATTGTTTTTTTTAATGGTATGTACGACTGGTTTTATTTTGCTAAACACGTATTATTTGATGACCCGAAAACAGGACAACACGTTGACATCAGCCCCCAAAAATGCCTCCCCAAATATCCTGAAAGGTCTTCATTTAACTCATCATTACAAAGAACAAAAAGTTTTTTCCATTTATGCAAAAAAAGCATCCATTAAAAATAAAAGAATTGGATTTTTTAGAATTGGCGGATTGAAACAATTGGAACTTGAAAATATGATCGTTGATTATTTTGAGCCCCATGAAGAATCTTCTGGTTTAGCACCCAAAAATGGGCATGCCACAAATGAATCTGTTGATCTGATTTCACATTTTTCACGCGCAAGCCATTCTATCCCTGTTTTAAAAAATAAAGTCGCTGGCTTTGCAGCCTATCATGCAACAATTCGTTATCATCATTCCAATAATTTTTTGACAATATTTAATGCACCTTTTATGGAAATCAATCATGATCGCGAATCTCTCGGATTTCAAAAAAATGTGGCCGTGCATTTTCAAAAAAAAATATTATTATGCAAAAATCTGAATTTTGAAGTCAAACGTGCTCGAATTGTTTCCAATGAAAAATATACGCTCATCAATAATGGCACGATTCAAAAAGGCAAAGGGGTTTGCATGAACCTTCGTTTAGAAAGAATACCATAATCGAAAATTAAAGTTTTTGAGTTATTCTCTCGAACATACTCAATAATAACAAAAAGGAGGTTATCATGAAAATTTTTAAATTATTTATGATGATTATAATAATTGTAATCTCTCCAATCGTTGTTTGGGCCTTCAATATAAATGAAAAAGAGATTTCTTCCCAAGCAAGCATTGATGAAAAAAATATTGATGAAATCAAAGTGGCACCCAGAGACTGCCAAACTGAAGACCAATTTGGTCGCGCTGTTGATGTTTTTGGAAACAACGCAATTGTTGGCGCATATGGGAATGATGATCGAGCCGACAATGCTGGCGCAGCATATTTGCTTCACTTTGATGGACAAATATGGCAACCCTCCCAAAAACTGTCTGCCATTGATGGCGATGAATTTGATTATTTTGGTTGTTCGGTCGCCATAGATGACAAACTCGCAGTGATTGGTGCTTATGGTGATGATGATCATGGCAACAATTCCGGTTCGGCTTATCTTTTTGCAAAAGATGATGATTACTGGTTTGAGATGGCAAAACTTAAAGCACAAGACAGCAACGCATCAGATTACTTTGGATGTTCTGTTGATATATCCGGCAACTATATCATTGTAGGTGCCTATGGCGCACAGGAAAATGGGAGCCATTCAGGTGCTGCCTATATTTTTGTTCGGGATAACAATGGCATCTATCAACAGCAAAAACTGGTCATTGGCGATTCGCAACCTTTTGATTATTTTGGATATTCTGTAAGTTTATCTGGTGATTATGCCATTATCGGCGCTTATGGAAAATCATATCATGGGGATAAATCTGGCGCTGCTTATATTTTTAAACGTATGGGGAGAAGATGGCGACAATTTATCAAACTGGTTCCTTATGATGGCGCACAACACGATTATTTTGGCCGATCGGTTTCAATTTCCGGAGAATATGCAATTGTTGGCGCTATTGGTAAGGATGATTATGGCAAAGATGCGGGGGCGGCTTATATCTTTAAGCGCTTTGGATATTATTGGTCCAGATTTACAAAAATCATTCCTTCCAATCTAAAACAAGATTATTGTTTTGGTACATCAGTAAATATTTCGGATAATTATGCAATTATTGGCGCACTTGGTGATAATATGAATGGAAGACGCACCGGTGCGGCTTATGCATATAAACTGGAACAGGATAAATGGAAACAGATTGCGTTGGTTCGACCGAAAGATGGGTCTGATGATGATTACTTTGGTTGCTCGGTTGCAATTTCGGGGAAAAAAATTATTGCTGGCGCCTATGGGAATGATGAAAATGGTGAAAAATCGGGTGCCGCATATTTGTATGGTCTTTTTTCTTCATACGTGAACACAAAGTAAACAGGATAAATTATGCAAAAAGCAAAAACGCTGAATGAAATCATCGCACTCAAACACAACACAGATTTAACAGATGAAACTGTGAAAATGTTTTATGTCATGTCGCCAGAAAAAATAGAGCAAAAAATTGAACGATTTTTTCAGATCATGCATCATCAGCCGCAAAAAATGCTGTTCATGGGGCCCAAAGGGGTTGGGAAACGTTCCCTTTTGCGTTATCTGGCCCAGGATAAATTTACTCATTTCCATTGTTTGTCAATTGATTTGCGAAACAGCCTGAATCCTTTGGATATCAGCCAGGTAGATATTATTTTTTGTTTATTGAACCAATTGATCGACGACCTGTCTAAAACCCAGAAACGCATTGATCCAGGTGTATTGAACAGTATTTATCAGAATCTTCATGATGAACAACTTATTTCATTAATTCACTTTAAAAAATCGGAAGCTGGCGATGATGAAGGCACAAAGATTGGTTTTGTAAAATCATTTATAAATGCCATTGTGGAAGCGATATCAACCTCTGGAAATGAGATCCGAAACCATATTCGCAAATCATTTGAGCCAAGTCTTCGACTGATTCTAAAAAGTGTTCAACAATTTATTGACTATAGTAATCAAATATATCAGCGAAATGGTCAGGCTTTACTTATTATTTTTGATGAGTTGGGGCAATTCGATCAGACTTCAGCCGAAATATTTTTTCAAAACCATCTTTCAATAACAAAGCGATTAAATGCAAATATCATTTATACAATGCCTGATTTTTTCCGATTTTCCACATGTTTCCAAACAGTCTGTGATCAGATGGATCGGATCGAATATTTGCGAATGTCGCCAGTTGCTTGTCAAAATCAATCGTCTATTGCACCGGGAAAAAGCTTTATTGATGAGATTATCAACAAACGAATTGATAGTCAGTTGATTCCAGAAAGCATGCGAGAGGCAATTATCGCCGCATCTGGCGGTGTGATCAGTGATGCCTTTCATTTGCTTATTGAAACAGCGATCTGTACATTGATAGATAATGCCACAAATGAAAGCCTTCAACAAGCAATTTTTGACCAGGTTAAAGCACAGTTTGTTCGTCAAAAAATACAACAGTTAAATTATCAACAGTTTTGTCTGTTAAAAGAAGTGGATTTATTGAACCCATCATGGACAGGCAATCAGGATATGCAACAATTGATGATGAAAAATGTGCTCATTGAATATGAATCTAATCAGCATGTCTGGTTTGATATGCATCCATTAATAAAAGCGTATTTTCGAACTTAGGAATACTCGAAAAATGGCTGAAACGATGATCAATGCCATATTTTCAAACAGGAAGTAAATAATGTTAATGACAATGACAGATAGACAATGGCTCGTTGTTGATGGTATCCGAATTCGCTATATGAGAAAAGGCAAAGCCAATGCATCACCTCTCGTATTGCTTCATGGGATTGGTGGATCTTTGGAGATGTTTCAGGCCAATATGGATTTTTTTGCAAAAGACTATGATATTATTGCCATTGACTTACCAGGATTTGGGTATTCAGATAAACCGGCAATCCGCTACACGATGCATTTTCAAGTGTTAAAACTCAAACGATTATTAGACCAGTTAAAACTGGACAACATATACCTTGCGGGTCATTCAATGGGGGGCGCTATTGCCATTCATTTTTCCCATTTGTTTGCCACACGGGTGAAAAAACTGGTTTTGATTTGCAATGCTGGAATGGATAAGCAGGTTCATTATTTATTACGTTTATCGGCAATGCCTCTTTCAAATCTTTTTTTGGGCCTGGCGCAGGGCCATGGTATTTCTCAAATGCTAAAAAATTGTGTGCATAACACGTCTGTTATAACGCCTGAGTTAATTCATCTTTATCAGGACATATTTGGTCAGCACAATTCAGGGTATGCATTTTTAAGTCAGCTCAAGTCTTTAGTCACGATAATGGGGCAAGAGAAATCCTTCCTTGTGTCAACCCGAGAAAAATTACCGGAATTAATTATGCCCACATTGATCATTTGGGGAAAAAATGATCAAATCTTGCCGGTAGCGCATGCTAAAATAGCGCATGATAATATTAAAAATAGCGAATGTATCTATTTTGATAATTGTGGCCATATTCCCCAATTAGAAAAAGCTGAACAATTTAATCGGTGTGTTCATAAATTTTTGGCAAATAAATAGGACATCCTTCATGTATTGATGTGATGTGTTGAAGGTCAAAACAATTCTATGAGCGTTGCGCTGAGGAAAGGGACAACCTTAAATTATCACTATAATATTAACAAAGCTTTCCATGAATCGTGTGAACAATGGCATAAAAATTGCCATTACCAATTCAAGACCTTCAATATTTTCTATTGACATTTTCAGGAATGCGCTTTAAAAAAAATTATACATAATTTTTTTTTAAAATTAATATTTCATAAATCATGAGACATATATCCAACATATAAAAAAAATGTATTGTATGTAATTATGTCACAGCATGCGATTGATTGAAACAAAACGATAAAGAACAAAAGCATATGAGTTCTACAAAAAAATTTGATAATTCCCAGGCATTGATTTTAATTGTTGATGATTTACCGCAAAATCTTCAGGTGCTTGGAAGCATCCTTCGAAAAAATAAATATCAGATTGCTGTTGCGACAAATGGGCAACAGGCACTTGATGTGTTAAACAATATTTCTCCAGATCTGATATTACTTGATGTCATGATGCCTGAACTTGATGGGCATGAAGTGTGTCGTCGTTTAAAGGCGCAAGAGCGGACACGGGAAATTTCGATCATATTTCTTACAGCAAAATCAGAAACGGCAGATATTGTTAAAGGATTTGAACTCGGTGCCGTTGACTATGTAACCAAACCTTTCAATGCAACTGAGCTTCTTGCAAGGGTTAAAACACACATAGAATTGAAAAAAAACAGAGATGTTATTCTTAAACTCATTGATGAACTTGAAGAAAAGAATATCATATTAGAAAGGCTGGCTGTAACAGATAGTTTGACTCGCATTTTCAATCACAGCCATATCATTGATCGCCTTGGTAATGAAATTTATGCGGCGCGAAGACATACAGATCCACTTTCCATTACGATGTTTGATATTGATCATTTTAAACAGATTAATGATACATATGGTCATCAGATTGGTGATGAGGTATTGGTGTCAGTCACAAATACGATCAAGGATGCGTTACGAGAGATTGATATTGTTGGCCGATATGGGGGAGAAGAATTCCTGGTGGTGATGCGTAAAACTGATCGGAAAGGATGTTACATTGCCAGTGAACGTATTCGAAAAAAAATTGAATCGCTGGAATGGGAACATGAAGGTCTTCATGTAACAATCAGCGGTGGGATTGGCACAATCGAAAGTGAAGATGAAACCGCTGCCTCGATGATTAAACGTGCTGATGAATGCCTGTATCTATCGAAAGAAAATGGGCGCAATTGCATTGAATGTGGAGAGACTTGATATCAAATAACGAAATAACTTAATTATTTTTTCTGCTTTTTTATACAAGATTTCCTTGTCATACCAAAATATTACCAGCTTCATCCCTGACCAAATTATGAAATGCGAATTTTCAAGGTTTTTTTTTAGAGATTTTATGATATGATATATTATTTATTCGTTTGATAAAAAAAATATACAGCTTGATCAGATCAATCTGTAATATATTTTCATTATGGAATGTTCTGAAAATAAGTTCCCCATTTGAGAAAATGTTCATCGGGGTTTTTGTTCTGTAGAGACGTAGCATGCTACGTCTCTACGTGCCAAACGATTATATGTTAAAGATAAAAGGGGAAATTATTTTCAAAGTATTCCTATGCAAATTTTGTTAATCAAAGAAAACGAGGTTCGCTTACTTGTTTGTAATTCATAAATATAAGAAACAAAATCATGAAAAAATACGATGTCATTATTGTTGGTGGGGGGCCGGCAGGTCTTTTTTCATCCTGGTATTTCAGTGAACATTCAAACCTTCGCATATTACTTATCGAACGTGGGAAACTTCCCAATAAAAGAAAATGCCCTGTAAGCCAAAAAAATCAATGCGTGAAATGTAAACCCTGCAATATTCTGTGTGGTATTGGCGGGGCTGGACTTTTTTCTGATGGCAAACTTAACTATATTCATAAATTGGGCAAGACAGATTTAACCCAATTTTTGCCTACGCATCGTGCCATGGAATTGATTGATGAAACAGAATCTATTTTCAATCATTTTGGCATGGATGGTCCGGTATATCCAACGAATATGGACGCTGCCAAACGAATCAGACAACAGGCCAAAAAAAATGGTATTGATTTGTTGCTGATCAAGCAAAAGCATTTGGGCAGTGATTTTTTGCCACAGTATATTTCAAATATGGCTGATGCTGTGCAGTCCAATGGCGTTGAAATTCATACAGAAGAAATGGTTGAAGATGTGTTGGTTGAAGACAATCACGTTCAGGGTGTACAAACAGACAAAGATACGTATTATGCAAATCATGTTATTCTTGCACCCGGGCGTGTGGGTGCAGATTGGGTGACACAGGTTGCAAAAAAGTATGGGATCGGTCAAACCCATAGAGGTATCGAAACGGGTGTGCGGGTTGAGGTTCACAATGATATCATGCAGGATTTGTGCGATATTATTTATGATCCAACGTTTTTTGTTCAAACCCAAAAATATGACGATCAAACCCGCACGTTCTGCACCAACAAGGGCGGATTTGTCGCCCTTGAAAATTATAAACACTTTGTATGTGTCAATGGGCATGCCTACCAGAATAAAAAATCCGAAAATACCAATTTTGCCTTTTTATCAAAAGTCATACTCACAGAACCAGTAACAGATAACCAGGCGTATGGCGAAGCCATTGGAAATTTGGCCACACTCATTGGTGGTGGCAAGCCCATTCTTCAGCGGTTTGGAGACCTGAAAAGGGGCCGCCGAAGTACCTGGCAACGTATTCAAAAAGGCTATATCGAACCGACAATGACCAATGTGGTATGTGGTGATATCGCAATGGCGCTTCCAGAGCGCATACTCACCAACCTCATCGAAGGCCTGGAAAAGTTAAATAATGTCATTCCCGGTGTCTCGAATGATGAAACCCTTTTATATGCGCCTGAAATAAAATTTTTTGCCACACAAATCGAAACAGACAGCCATCTTGAAACTCGAATTAATGGCATGTATGTGGCCGGTGATGGCCCTGGCGTAGCGGGAAATATTGTTTCTGCTGCTGCGACTGGCATTATCCCGGCAAAAGCAATTATTGAGCGTGTAAACTGAATTGTCAGTAAAGTAAGGACTTTAGATTTGATATGCTTTAAAAAAAATTGGGAGCATTCCTTAATATAAATGTTCATAATAAAAACCCCATTTTAAACGACAGGATTCCAGTCTTTCATAACCGGCCATAAGTCAAAATGGGAAACTTAGTTTTCGAGCATACCTTAGTAAACAAAACAAGGAGGAAAAAAATGAAAAAACTGATGATTGTAACATTAACAACCTTTGTATTTGCATTTTTATGGATCATACCCTCATCAAGCAATGTCAATGGGGATTTAAACAATGATGGTTCTTTGGATCTCAATGATGCCATTTTTGGCTTACAGGTTTTGGCTGGCATGCGCAATGAGACACCAAGACCATCATATGTGATGATTAATATGGGAGACAGTCTGACAAATGGCACACAAAGCGGATTAACCAATGTTCACGAATCTACACAAAAAAATGGTTTTGTGCAGTTACTGGCCAACCAATTAAGAACAAAAGTCGCGTTGACCTGGAATAATCCTTATCTGACAAAAAACAAGGTGCGTTTAAGACCCGATGAAATTCCATATAATCTGGGAGTTGACAGTTCTACAATTAAGGACCTGATGAGCAAAAAAACTGGCTCTGGCACCGCGCCTTTAAATATTCTTTTAGATGCTGTGATGTCCCCTATTCCTGAAAGAAAAAAAATGGCGGTATCTCAACTTGAAGCTGCGCTCTATGTAGCGAGTTTACATCCTGGCCAAAAAATTATTTTCACGTTATGGATTGGCAACAATGATGTTTTATGGTCTGTTATCAATAATTTTGGGACTGAAATTACGATGGATAAAATCAATGCTTATTTAAATGATACAGCGAATCAGCATGACCTGGAAACAGTCAAAAGCAATCTGACGAATGTTGTCAATCAGTTGAAAGCCATTCCCAACAGCCACATATTTATTGGCACGCTGCCATATATGACCCGACCGGCATTCTTTTTCTCGAAAGAGGACATTGAACGTCTGGCCCAGTTTCCCAATCCCAATATAACAGCTCTGAAAGAAGGTGAATCCATCGGTCTGGGGCCTTTTTTGTCAATAGCTGGAGATGGCATATTTAAAGCGGAATCTTCAAACGCAACCGTCAATGCATATATTGGTAAATTGACAGATACACATATATTATCACCCGATGAAATAAAAATTGTTGATAAACGTATTGATGCGATCAATGCGCATATCAATTCTTTGCAAGAAACAGGCACTGTAACTATTGTAAATACCAAGGAAATTTTTCAGTCAGTCTATGAAAATACACTTGAAATCAATGGGCATAAAATATATAAGACATTTGGATGTGGTGGATTTTCTTTTGATGCATTTCATCCCAGTAATACAACGCATGCCCTTCTTGCCAATGCATTTATTGAAAAAATTAATGAATCCTTGCACCTTGCCATTCCTTTGGTAGATGTGAAATCTATTTTTGAAAAGGATCCATATCAGGATCGGGATGGTGATCATTGTGCGCCCGGCCCAGGAATAGATATTATTGGTTCTGAAGTAATTCAATTTGGGTTGTTTGACTGTGATGATTCAACTGCTGATATTGTTGCGCCTTTTATCAGTGGTGTGCCCTGTTCTGGGAAATAATCGTTTAAATTGTTGTTTTCTGTTCTTTGATAATTATAATGACATTCGTGAAGAGACGTAGCATGGGGCGTATGTACAGTTTAGGGGAAATGAATTTCATACAAGGAATGCTCAATCTCGGCAATTGCAAGAACAGCGTAGGGCTAAAGCCCAACGCTGAATTGAGAAAGGACGCTGAAGCGCCCTCAATAC
>Ga0272440_1003281_pt1 | contig 12173 bp, 9 predicted proteins | sample SSMMMBAug17_FD_192440 | JGI IMG/M metagenome (GOLD analysis project Ga0272440, IMG submission 192440) | Marine sediment archaeal communities from Little Sippewissett salt marsh, Falmouth, MA, United States - SSM-MMB-Aug17 | ecosystem: Environmental > Aquatic > Marine > Wetlands > Sediment ... | reverse complement strand
TATTTTCAGAGACTTACTGTAGAGACGTAGCATGCTACGTCTCTACACGACCTTATTTTTTTGTACGTTCAAAAGAAATGAGTCTGTTATTTTCAGAGACTTACTGTAGAGACGTAGCATGCTACGTCTCTACACGACCTTATTTTTTTGTACGTTCAAAAGAAATGAGTCTGTTATTTTCAGAGAGTTCCTAAGCTTCAAAATTTAAATTTGTATAGGTTAATAAATTTGTGCTTGAAAAATTAACAGGATACTGTAATATGTTTCGATCTTAAAGGTTGAGTTTTAACAACTGACAACAATAACGAAGTCAACAAATTAAAATAAGGAGAAATCCATGGACAAGTTAGAAGCCATTTTTTCCCCAAAATCAATCGCTGTTTTGGGAGCTTCAAAAACAAAAGGCAAAGTTGGACACGATATTTTTGCAAATATTCTGCGTGGTAACTATCAAGGAACGCTGTATCCTGTCAATCCACAAACAAAATCAGTTCTGTCTGTTCGTTCATATCCGACAATCATAGAGGTTCCAGAACAGATTGATCTGGCCTTGATTATTTTACCTCCAAAAGTTGCATTACAAGCTGTTGAAGATTGTGCAAAATCAGGTGTAAAAGGAATCATTATTGTCTCGGCTGGCTTCAAGGAAGTCGGGGGAGAAGGTGTAAAAATTCAAAACCGGATAACTGAAATATGCGCTGAAGCCGGTATACGTCTGGTTGGTCCCAATTGTCTTGGGGTAATTAATCCTTCGCCAGATGTTTCAATGAACGCGAGTTTTTCAGCAAGAATGCCGAGCCCGGGGAATATTTCATTTATTTCTCAAAGCGGGGCATTATGTACTGCTGTTCTTGATTTTGCAGCGCACCGAGGATTTGGTTTTTCAAAATTCATCTCAATCGGCAATAAAGCGGATGTTGATGAATTGGACTTGTTAAAATATTATCATAAAGATCCCAATACAGATGTTGTCATGATTTATATGGAAGAACTGATGCGTGCAGGTGAAGAATTTATTGAAGCTGTTCAGGAAATGACCAATGGAGAAAAACCAACACCGGTTCTGGCAATAAAATCCGGTCGGTCAGCAGCCGGTGCAGCGGCGGCATCATCGCATACGGGTTCCCTGGCTGGTCCTGATGCATACTATGATGCCATTTTCAGTGAAGCGGGCATTATTCGATGCAATACTGTGAACGAACTATTCGATTATGCTGAGGCTTTTTCCTGCAAAAAAATACCAACAGGAAATCGTGTCGCTATCGTAACAAATGCAGGCGGCCCTGGTATTATTGCCACTGATATGACAGTTTCCTCGGGGCTTGAGCTTGCAAAATTTTCTGACAAAACTGTGGAAGAGCTTCGCAAATATTTACCAATCACAGCGAATTTTCATAATCCTGTGGATGTTATCGGTGATGCTACCCGAGATCGTTATGAAAACGCATTGGCAACAGTGATCAGTGATTCAAATGTTGATGCTGCGCTAATTATTTTGACGCCCCAATCCATGACTGATGCCATTGGAACAGCACAGGCCATTGTTGAAATATCCCAACGTTGCCGAAAGCCTATTGTATGTAGCTTTATGGGCATTGTTGATGTTTCTGAAGGTGTCGCTTTGCTTCAAAAAAATCATGTACCTGTGTATACATTCCCGGAAAATGCAGCAGCGGCACTGGGCAAGCTATACCTGGCCACCCGATGGCTTAATCGAAAACAATTGCCGCAATATGTACTCAATCATGATTCGGAAAAAGCCAAGCAATTGATTGAAAAATATCATTCTCAGGGTAAAGAAAATTTGGGTGAGCTTGAAGGCGGCGAAATCCTAAAGTGCTATGGTTTCAATGTATTGCCAATGAAATTGGCATCAACTGAAAATGAAGCTGTCAATATTGCCAATGATATCGGCTACCCTGTTGTCATGAAAATTATTTCCCAGCAAATCACCCATAAAACTGACGCTGGTGGGGTTAAAATCAATGTTCAAAATGAGGACGACGTGCGGGAAACATTTAAAAATATTATCAAAAATGCACGTGCGTATAAATCTGATGCCACTATTGATGGCATATTGGTGCAAAAAATGGCAACTCCAGGAACAGAGGTCATATTGGGTGTCAATCGAAATCCAAATGACTGTGGTCATTCAATCATGTTTGGACTTGGCGGAATTTTTGTTGAATTATTCAAAGATATCGCGTTTCGACTGGCGCCTCTGGGACGCAATAATGCGCGGCGTATGATTCGGGGGGTAAAAGGTTATCCCATGTTGATTGGTTTTCGCGGAAAACCTGTTGCAGATATCGAAGCTATCGAAAAATTGTTGGTTGGCCTGTCGCAAATGGTCATTGATAATCCATTGATTAAAGAACTGGATATTAATCCACTGCTGGTTCACGAAAAAGGAAAAGGTGCTACAGTTGCAGATGTCGTGTTGACAATAAAAGAACCAATCTCCTGTACGCTCTAACACAAATGATTTATGCAACTACGTTCATTTTTTGAACGTAGTTGCAAATGGAGCCATTATATCATGCCCCATGTTATATCAATGAATTTCAACACAAACAGTCCCATTGGAATACTCACTGATAGTCATGGGCAGGTGGCACAGCTTTCGCAAGCAATTAATTATTTGAAAGAAAAAAAATGCAAAACGATCATTCATTTGGGAGATATCTGCGATTCTGCGCATATCCATACAGCAGATGAATGTATTTCGATTATTCAAAAACACGATGTCATCGCAATCCGGGGGAACAACGATCATGCATTATCAGTATCTGATAATCCAAAAATTAACAGATCGACACTTGAATACATCCAATCGTTACCCCTTGTCATACAAAGCGAAAATCTTATTTTTGCCCATTCGTTACCATTTGTTTACGTGCTTGGGCTTTCCTGTATGATTCAAAGTTTAAATAAACGTTCATTAAAACTTTGCTTTAATTCTTTTGCTGAAAATGCTATATTGTTTCGTGGACATAGTCATCAGCCTGAAATTGTTGTTCAAACCCATGAGGGGTTTAAGCGTATGGAACTGCATTTACCTGCAAAAAAAAAATTAAAATATTTATGCCCTTGTATTATTACCTGTGGGACTGTCATGAATGGGCAGTGTATGGTATATTATCCTGGTGATCAGGTTTTGCTTGGATACATTTTAACAACTGAACTAATAACCGGCCAAAAGTAAAATTATACTGGTCTAACAAAATAGACCAGTTTTTTACGCCATGGCCAATAATCAGGGAGAATTTATGCAAACGTACATCAAAACAATTATATGCTGCTTGCTTTTATGCAGCAGCCCTGTTATGCTTTTAGCAAAAGTAAGCACTGAGGAAGCAAAAAAACTTGGTTTTACTGGCACGCCTTTAACACCGGTAGGTGCTATCAGAGATGGAAACGAAAGCGGCACAATCCCAAAATGGGAGGGCGGTGTTATTCCGAAATCAGAAAGTAAACTTCAAAAACTGTATCCAAATGCATATCAGGTACCATCGGGATACAAAGTTGGCGATTTTCATCCCTACCCCTTTCAAGCCAAAGAAAAACTATTTACAATCAGCCATGCCAATTATTCCCAATATCAAAATAATTTGAGTGATGGCATGGTTGCGCTTCTTAATAAATACCCAAAAACCTTTAAAATGAATGTTTATACAACCCATCGGACAGCATCCCTGCCCTACTGGGTTTATGATGAATGCATGAAAAATGCGGTAACAGCGGAATTGATTGCTGATGGCAATGGTATAAAAGGGGGAAAGGGAACCAGCCCATTTCCTATACCATCCAATGGTCTGGAAGCCATATGGAACCATCTTGTCCATTACAGAGGAAAGTGTGTCAAAAAATATGGTGCGCAGGCCGCACCAACGCAAGATGGTAGTTACATCATCATGAAAATGATTGAAACCATGTTGATCACGTATGCTGATCCTGCTATGGATAGAGAAACGCTAGAGAAAAAGAATATTATGGGTTATTTTCTTCAGATGCTCACTGCACCCGCTCGATTGACTGGCACAGCACTCTTGATTCATGACTATCTAAATCAGAAAAAAAGCCCCAGAAATGCCTGGATTTATAAAACTGGAGAACGACGAGTCCGAAGAGCCCCCAATGCCGCTTATGATTATCCCGGGACTGCATCAGATGGCCTTCGAACAACAGACGATTGGGATTTTTTCAATGGCGCGCCGGATCGCTATGACTGGAAATTAATTGGCAAAAAAGAAATATATGTCCCATATAATTGCTATCAATTGCATGGCAACGATATAAAATACAAGGATATCTTATGGCCGGGTCATATTAATCCCGAGTATGTCCGCTACGAATTACATCGCGTCTGGGTTGTCGAAGCCACATTAAAGAAAGGTTATACCCATATATATCACAAACGTCGAATCTATCTTGATGAAGACAGTTGGGCTGCTGTTGCTGCTGAAATGTACAATGAAAAAAATCAATTATGGCGTGTATTACTGGCCCATGAAGTCAACTACTATGAAATGCCATTGATCTGGTCCACATTGGATGTTTATCATGATCTGACAGAGGGACGATATCTGGCAACCAACCTTGATAACGAATCGCTTATGTTTGATTTTAGTATCAATTTGACGAAAAAGAATTTTTCATCAGGTGCGCTTCGAAGGACAGGCATTCGATAATAATTGAATCAATTGAGGTGTCATATGAAAAAAATCTGTTTATTAATTGCAATGTTTATGATTATCAATCAGTTGGCTTTGGCTGCTGAAAAAATTGTCGTGGCAACTGGTGAATGGATACCATACACTGGCAAATCTATGGAAAATAAAGGTTTTGTTTCTGAAATTATAACAAATGTTCTTAAATCAATGAATATGGAGACAGAAATCAAATTTTATCCCTGGCGGCGTTGTTATCAAAATGTATTGTTGGATAAAGTATGGGCTGCTTATCCCTATTCGTTCACTGAAGAACGTGCCAGTGAAGTTGCCTTTTCTGATGATGTTGCATTTTCAACAACCAAATTCTTTTATTGTGCCAAATCTGAACAAAAACCAACCTTTATATATAATAAATTGACTGACCTCAGACAATACAAATTGGGCGGTGTGATTGGCTATTACTATGAAGAACAGTTTAAAAAGGCTGAATTGAATGTTGATTATGTGGCAAAAGAACAAATGGCCCTGGAAAAATTATTTTTGGGACGTACCCAGCTATTACCATTGAATGAGATGGTTGGATGGGGGTTGATCAAAAATACCTTTCCTGACAATGTGAATATGTTTGGCAGCCTGGACAAGCCCCTGGATCGACAATCCTTAAAATTGATTGTCAATAAGAAAAATGAAAAGAGTATGGCATTGTTAAAGACATTCAATGATCACCTTGCAACATTTATGAAAAGCAAGCAATATCAATTAATTATTGATAAATATACAGGACAATAAAAAGGATGTTTTCATTGGGCAATAATCAATCAGGAGAAATAAAAAAAAGGAAGTCTATTTCCAGACATTTATCAACGAGTCTTGTATTATGTATTGCAGTAATTTGCTTTATTTTCATTACAGCGACATATTTCAAGAAAAAAAATGACGCCAATAGAATATTGCTCAAAAAGGCGAAAGAGTATCAGACACTGATAACATCCAGCTTGATGGTGCCATTGTGGGATATTGATCGGGAAAGCATTCAGGAAATTGGCACAACCTACATGCAGCACAATATTATTTGCCGCTTGCTTGTTGTTGATCAAATGAATCGCGTTATATTTAGTGATCAAAAAAAGAAACAAGATGATGCGATTCAATTTGATTGGAAAGTTTTTTATAATCAGGAAAAAATTGGCCGCGTAGAAATGGATGTGACCTCAGAATTTTTTACTCAAAAAAATAGAGAATTATTTGTTTCAAGCACGCTTACTTTGCTGGTTGCCATTATGATGATCTCACTGACCACAGGTTTTTTCCTGAAAGCTGTTTTAAAGAAACCATTTAAAGAACTCAATGACATTGTAAACGCCTATTCTATTGGCAAATATGATCAACACAAAACCCAAACATCGTATATTGAATTTGATCAATTTGTCAAAGTGCTGAATCAAATGGCACAAAAAATTATCGGACAGAATGAAGAACTTGAACAACGTGTGATTGAACGAACGAAAGAACTGGATGAGGCCAATCAGGATTTGAGAAAACTGGCGATTCTGGCTGAAGAAGCAAACAAGGCCAAAAGTGAATTTCTTACGAATGTCAGCCATGAGTTACGTACCCCTATGAATGGTATTATTGGTATGGCTTCAATTCTGGAAGATCTGGGACTGGATGAAAGCTATCTTCAGTGTGTAACAATCATTCAAAGCTCTGCGCGGGATTTATTGTCTTTGATCAATGATTTACTGGATTATTCCAGCCTGGATACTGGTCGTCTAAAATTGCATGTCACTCAGTTTGATTTGAAACAAACCATTTACACCATTTTGAATATCTTTGAAATCAAGGCACAAAACAAATCTCTTCAATTAAAGCATACTTTTGCGAAAACTATTCCTGAAAAAGTATTTGGTGATGCCATCCGCTTTCAACAAATAATTGCCAATCTGATAGATAATGCTGTCAAATTTACAGAAGCGGGTGAGATTCATTTGAACGTTGCGGTTCAGATGGATTTTCCCGATAAAACAACATTGAATTTTCAAATTACTGATACAGGAATTGGTATTCAACAGGAGGATATGAAACATTTGTTTAAACTGTTCTCACAGGTTGATGGCTCTGTCACGCGAAAATATGGTGGTACTGGACTGGGGCTGGTAATTTCCAAGCAACTCGTGGAATTAATGGGCGGAGAGATCAACGTAAAAAGTGAGAAAGATAAAGGCTCAACATTCTGGTTTACCCTTAGTTTCAACAAACAATTACCATCAGGACATGTATAATGAATGAATTGACCAACAAACATCTGGTCTGTTTTCGTCTGGACAAAAATCATTATGCCATACCATTGGATCATGTCGATCGTGTATTGCGAATGGTGGCCATTGCCAGAGTGCCTGATGCACCAAAATGGATGATGGGAGTAATTGATTTACAAGGGATGGTTATTCCTGTGCTTGATCTTCGCAAACGTTTCAACTTACCCGAACAACCTGTTCATCCAGACAACAGAATGATCGTATTAAAACAAAAAGAAAAACTGTATGCAATTACAGCAGATGAAGTCACTCAGGTGGCCGAAATTTCGCAGATGCAATCCAATCACGCCCATGACATGATGGATAAAAATATTCCACTATTGGATGTTCTCAGGCATGATTCGCATCTCATTATGGTACTGGATCCTAAAAAAATTGTTGGTCAGGGTTTTATCACATGATTCCCTTTGATATGCCCCCAAAAAATCCACGAACAATGCTTCAAAAAGCCAACCGATATGCAAAAAAATCGCTGGGACAACATTTTTTAAATCAACCGAATATTGCCAATGAAATGGTTAAATTATCTGGTATTACCCATATGGATCAGATTATTGAAATTGGGCCGGGGTTGGGCGCATTGACATTACCATTATGTAAATGTGCAAAAAAAGTGTTTGCAATTGATATAGATTCCCATTTGTTGGATTTGCTTGCAACCGAACTGGACAAAAAAAACATTGCCAATGTTGATTTGATACATGGAGATATTTTAAAAATGCCTTTTGCCGCTGTGATATCTCAAAATGATTTTTTACCAAATGCCAAGGGCCGATGGCTTATTATGGGGAATTTGCCTTATCATATTTCATCACAAATCATTGTCAAGCTGATTAAAGAAAGACAGTATTTTTCACAAGCAGTTGTTATGCTTCAAAAAGAAATGGCCGAACGTATACAATCCGCACCTGGTTCAAAAAACTATGGGCGATTGTCTGTAATGCTTCAATATTGTTCGACGATTAAAAAATTGATAGATATTAAGGGAAATGATTTTTTTCCGCGTGTCAAAGTGGATTCTCAGGTCATCCAAATACAATTTCGCGACAAAATTGATTTACCTGTTCATAATGAGAATGTGTTATTTCAAGTTGTCAAGGCTGCATTTGGTAAGCGACGAAAAACAATAAACAACGCATTGCGAGGTGGGCTTTCCTGTGATGCATCCATCATTACTGATGCCCTCAATCAAGCAGGTATTGATCCCATAAGAAGGGCTGAAACGCTGGGTGTTTATGAATTCGTCAACTTAACCAATGCATTTATTACTATTTGCGGCGTACCCTGACTTTTCTGACACGTTTTTTTCGTTTTTTCTTTACTTCAGGTTCAGAGCTTTGGGGTTGTGTCAGAAAAGTTTCATCAGTCACATCTGCTTTCTTGATTTTATAATCGCAATTCTTGTTCGGACATTGATAATAGGGTTCTCCATCAATATTAACCTCAATGAGAAAGGGATTTTCACACTGTGGACATTGTTGATCAATGGGTTTGTCCCAACTGATAAATTTACAATCGTCATTATTGCAGGAATAATATGTTTTGTGTGATGATGTTTCTAATTCAACGATTGTCTCTTCATGGCAGAGTGGGCAACTAAGCGCTTCCTGACTTTTTTGTCGTATACCTCTTTTGATTCTCAACGATTCATTCATTTCATCAATCTGGCGTTTAACTTCATCGTCCTCATCATCATCTCCTGCTTCATCATCATCGGCATCGGCTTCCTCATCTTCAACGTCTTCGTCTTCAACATTTTCATCTTCAACGTCTTCGTCTTCAACATCCTCATCTTCAACGTCTTCAACATCCTCATCTTCAACGTCTTCAACATCCTCATCTTCAACGTCTTCGTCTTCAACATCCTCATCTTCATATTCCTCATCATCCTCATATTCATCTCCAATTTCTTCAGGCTCCACGTCTACTTCATCGTTGATTTGGTCTTGTTGTTCAGTTTCGGATTCGTCAGATCTGGCAGCCTGGAACGACTGAAACAAATCATCAGCATATGATTGAGCGTTTGAATCTATTCCCTCAGATTTATCATTGTCATCAGCATCCACTGAAATATCAGGTTGTGATATTTCTATTTCGAAATCACTTTCTGTAGAAGCCTTTTTCTTCTGATCATCTGAACCTACAAACATGTCTGCCAGGGCTTGTGGATCAGTTACACCCGCACCGATTTCATCTGGATTGATTGCATAAGCCCCATCAAAATCATTGGCCACAAAGTTTCCAAGATCATCAGTAACAAGTCTTGCGGCTTTTTGTTCAATGGATTCTTTTGGTTGAACAGGTTCGACTTGTTCAATGGGTTTTGGCGGCGGTGTTTTCATTTTTTTCAAACGATTCAGAGATGAAAGACGCTTAGATTTTTTAAGCATGGATGCCAGGGATGATTTTGCTTTGGCGTCTTTGCTTTTTGCTTTGGGCTTGGGCTTGCCTTTGGTTTTAAACTTTGAAGCACCCTGTGTTTGAAGTGTTTTATCAATTTGAGCGACTGCCAGTTCAACTGTTTTTCTGTTAGATAACACTTCATCAATGATTTGATTAAAGTATACAATCAAGTTTAAACCCGGCATTTGCGGAAAAATTTCATTAATGTGCGTTGTAAGCTTGGTAGCAACTTCCAGAGGGTGATAATCTTTGCCTTCCAAGAGATCAAAATATTTTTTTTGTTCCATAATCTGAAGCGTGCGTCTAATTTCTCGCTCCTGATTTAACCCCAATTCTGAAAGAGATTTGAGCAAACTATTATCGTTATACCTTTCTTCTTCAAGTGCTTGAGCAATTTCATTTTCTCTTTCCACTAACAATACTGTCGTTGTCAAAGTAAGCATATCCAGAGATAAAAAAACATTACTCAATTCATGCGTTACGCCGGAAAGACGTCTGACATGCTTTCTTAACACTTGTTCGACTTCTTTCCTGATCTGTACTTCTAAATTACTGACAAAAGAGGACATTTTTCAACTCCTTTGAAGATCAACTTGAATATCGACCTTCTCATTTTCACGTTCCTTTCTTTAGCGGACGTTTTTGTTGTATCATTTGGGATTTTGTAATACCAGCAGATTTACTATTTCTGGTAACCTGGCCTTTTTGAGGTACTTTCATAGTGGTTCCTGATGAAACAATTCCTTTTTTCTTCATTGCTTTCTTTTTCGATGATTTTTTTATTAATGAGACCCCCTGAATTTGCATTGTTCTATTAATTTGAGCCAGTGCAAGATCAATGGTTTTTCTATTTGAAAGTACTTCATCGCCGATTTGATTAAAATACACAATTAAATTTAAACCTGGCATGTTAGGAAAAATTGTATCAAAGAAAAAAGACAGTTTGAACGCCGGCTCTGTGGCAGCAAGACCTTCAGTGGTTTCAATGATATATTTTTTTTGAATTAATACCTGTAACGTTAAACGAACTTTTTTCAAATCATCAAGGCCTAATTCAGCCAATGCGTGCAATAATGAATTCTCGGTATATCTTTTTGGTTTTTCTTCTGTATTGAGATGTAATTCCTTTTCTCTTTCAACAATAAGAACAGTACAGGAAAGGGTCAACAAGTCCAAAGACATCAATATATTACTGAATTCATGATTGATTCCCGCCAGCCGGCGAACATGACGTCTCAGTGCATCTTCAAATTCTTTCCTGATGTCATTGGCTACCTGACTACGTTGATAACTATCATCCATAAAGTAATTTATCCTGATTCCTTATTGTTAGACCTTGTTTTTTATTTATAGTAAAAAAAACAAGGTCCTATACATTTTTATTAAGATTCAAATTACACTGAATTATTTTTATCAATGGCTTGAATCTGATTGATAATGTTTGTAATCTTGTCTTTAGGGGTTGCATCAGCAGGAATCAACAATGATATATCAGCATCTTCAAGCGCTTCTGTCCAGTCAGCAAATCCTGAACCTGAAACCTGATGCGTTTTTGAATCCTGTGCTTTTTCATCTGCAGCTTTTTCATCCGCAGCTTTTTCATCCGCAGCTTTTTCAGAAACAGATTCAAATATTTCATCATCCTGATCAATTTCAACATCCTCTTCATTTTCATCCTCACCGTGCCTGGGCATTTCTGGTTCAGCAGGTTCTGCATCAAGTAAAGCACCCTCCGATCCAACAGCATCTGTGGTCTCAACAGTGTTGTCTTCATCTGTATCATCAATTGGTAATGTATCAATTATTTCATCCTCTGACATGTCTTCTTCTTGCGCTATGATTTCGCTTTCAGAGATATCATCACTCACATGGTCTGTTTCTTCTTGTTCATCTTTCACTTCTTCTGAAATCTCTTCATCAATTGAATCCTCATCAATTGAATCCTCTGCAATTAAATCCTCTGAAATCTCTTCATCAATTGAATCCTCTGAAATCTCTTCATCAATTGCTTCATCTGTGATATCCGCATCAATTGCTTCATCTGTGATATCCGCATCAATTGCTTCATCTGTGATATCCGCATCAATTGGCTGATCTGTGTCCTCTGAAATCTCTTCATCAATTGAATCCTCTGAAATATCGTCATCAATAGACTCTTCTGGTTCTTCAGGGATTGTTTCGGATTCGTCAATCTGCGGTTCATCAGGTTCGTGGGAAATTTCGGTATCATCGGTTAATTCATCACTAACTTCAGCAGATGCAGGGGCAATTTCCTCTGATTTTTCGGGAGTATATTCTTCGAGTGCCATAATTTCAGGCTTTATTTCATCAACTTTACCCTGACTTTCTATTGCTTTTGTTTCATCTGATAATTGTTTCGCAGAAGGTTCAGTATCAATTTCAACTTCTGTATCTACAACATCTTCAGGTTCAGTATCTGATACCTCAGGTTCGGCATCAGTAATTTCAGAATCATCTTCTGGCGTCTCAGGTTCGGCATCAGTAATTTCAGAATCATCTTCTGGCGTCTCAGGTTCGGCATCAGTAATTTCAGAATCATCTTCTGGCGTCTCAGGTTCGGCATCAGTAATTTCAGAATCATCTTCTGGTGTCTCAGGTTCGGCATCAGTAATTTCAGAATCATCTTCTGGCGTCTCAGGTTCGGCATCAATAGGTACAGAATCATCTTCTGGCGTCTCAGGTTCGGCATCAATAGGTACAGAATCATCTTCTGGCGTCTCAGGTTCGGAATCAGTAATTTCAGAATCATCTTTTGGTG
>Ga0272440_1003280_pt1 | contig 12174 bp, 6 predicted proteins | sample SSMMMBAug17_FD_192440 | JGI IMG/M metagenome (GOLD analysis project Ga0272440, IMG submission 192440) | Marine sediment archaeal communities from Little Sippewissett salt marsh, Falmouth, MA, United States - SSM-MMB-Aug17 | ecosystem: Environmental > Aquatic > Marine > Wetlands > Sediment ... | reverse complement strand
TGGCCAGTGACGTTGGATTCTGGCCAATCCACAAATCGGAAAACAATGCATCAAAAGTATCCTTTTTTGCAATATCATAATAATTTTTTAATGTGGATAACAATAAAGATTTGCCAAAGCGGCGGGGACGTAAAAATAACAAATACCTGCCAGCTTCCTCAATTTTTGGAATTCGATCTGTTCGATCAATGTATTGAAGACCTTCTTGCCGGATGATTTCATAATCGCTGACTGCGTATGGATTTTTCATTGTTCCTCCATTTTTACTATAATTTTTCGGGTAGATCGTAGTCAAGTATAACAAACTTTGCGGTAGATGATTTCTTAGCCCTTATGTTGCCAAAAAAATTATGTTGCCAATATTACAATATTATATTCAATTATTGATCCATTTACAACCTTTTATCCCGCCCTTATTTAAATTGATGTTCAAGTTTATTTACAAATTATCGCCAAAGCAAGTGGGCGTATGTACAAGTTAGGGGAAAATGTTGCCTCGAAAAAATACCGCTATCCAACCAATGTCCGAAACCAATGTAGGGGCGAACCTTATGTTCGCCCTCGAACAAAAACCGGTATCGCACCTATATCCAAGAAACAATGTATATGGGTTCATGGTTTACCTTTGCAATCGGACATAGGTTTAATTTCGGTTTCTGTTAGAGGGCGAACACAAGGTTCGCCCCTACATTGGTTTCGGACATTGGTTGGGTTTCGCCAGTTGAAAAAATTCTTTAAAAATTCCAAATAATCGGATTTTGACAGACTGGATATGCTGATTTTCGTTTTTGTTATTTTATCAGCAAGTTGCTTGATCTCTATGGCATTCATTACCTTGAGAGGGACAGTTCTTCCCAATTTTGGGATGTCTGATGGTGCATCATTTTTTTGAATATTTTCTGGATCTTCAGTATTAACAATATCTTGATAAATATCAGGAGAACTCTTTTTAACATCAGAAAGGGACTAAATTTTCGACTTATTTAATTGATTTTTAAGGGAAATATGACGAATATCATCGCAAATATCCAGAATAAGGGACATATCATGCGTATAAAAGCTATGCCATTCCAGTCGTTTAGGAAGTTTTTTAAATTTTTTTTCCACCTGTTTAACAAATTTGTTAAACAGCAAAACACTGGGCGTATGTATAGTTTAGGGGAAGTGAATTTCATAAAAGGAATGCTCAATTTCGGCAAACCCAAGAACAGCGTAGGGCTAAAGCCAATTACAATACTTACGTAAAAAGACAAAAAATATGTAAATATTTTACACATCATATACTTCTCATTTAATATCTCTTATCAATAAAACGAAACAAGTCAAGTTAATTCAATTAGTTGTGCCAATTGGCATAAAACATGCTAAATTCCAAATCTTATTATTAATTTTTCAACAAAAAAGGAGATTCAAATGAACACAATCAAAGTCAACAGTATAACAAGATTATTGATTATTACTTTGTTATTTGGCATTTATGCCAATGTTTTTGCCTCAGAAACAAACTATATCATTACAGAACGTTTTGGCGGAACAGCCCCGGGACTGGACCATGAAGGCGTTTTACAATGTGCATGGTTTGGATATTATGCAGGAGATGGGCATCCGGATTCAAATATATTATATCATCAAAATGATAAACCTTATGATCTGGCCCAGGGCTTGGCGCGGAGAAATGCGGTTTATTTTGATATTCAGGCAATCCCTGAAAATACGCGCATCATAAAAGCGGAATATGTGATGCCGGTTGATGGCAATCACTGGGTATTTGGGACATCAGCATTTAGTGATGGCATATCAATATATCAAATCCTTGATCCCTCAGGCACAGGGATGTGGAACCCTGAAAATATTGGAACGAGAAGCAAAAATGATGATACTCCCTGGACAACTGATGGCACCTTTGCCAATTGCGTTCATCCAGAACCTGTTCAAACAATCTATGGTGTTGGCAGAGGCAAAAAACAACTCTATCGTTTTGATATGACAGATCTTGTTCAACTTTGGGTCAATCAACCAGAAACCAATATGGGCGTTACATTTGATAAAACTGTTCCATCGGATCAAATGGAAGATCCATATATGCGACCCTTTCTGGAGATAACTTATGAAACCGATACAGCAATCTATCAAGAACAAGCTCATCGTTTAAGTGTGTTTCATCGTTCTGGCCAAACCTTTATTACATGGAAAGAAATTCCTTATGATGGAATTTTTTATGATATGCGATATCACGTTTATCGGGCTGCTTTTCCTATCAATAATGAAAACCTGTTAGATGCTGAACTCATTGCTGATGTCAACCAAAATTCCAGTTATAATGCGCGCCGATCTGAAGTTTTAAAGGCTGATTATAACTATATTATTCATGATGATGGAGAAGAACTTTCAGATGACACTGGCTTGTTTGTATATACAGTAAAAAATGAAGGTGAATTTTATTACGCTGTGACATCAGTAATGGAAGGCAATGAAAACAGGACAGATTTTTCATTTGAAAATGCCCTTCAGGAAGCCATTTCAGAGAGTATCGATTTACCTTCAGCAGTTCGACAAAGATTGACAGATGACAATGGCAAGAAGGTTCAGGAATATGTCCATTGGGCAGATCACACCATGAGTTATAAGGTGGGGCATGGGTTTAATTTTATGATCAATATAGATGATAATTTTGACACAGAGGTGCCATCGGCAGTTGAAATTATGTTGGGCGGACGTTCTACCAATTATTATAATGGATGGGCAAATAATAAAATGATTACCATTGTTCCGGATGACTACATGCCGCCAACCAAAAACATGCCTTATGATGGTTATCAATACGATAGCCTTCAAACCTGGTGGTCTGGGTGTAGAAATAATTATAAAACACAGGAAAAAGGCGGCATTTTCATTCCTTACACACAGAATCGAATCATGTATTATATTGATTTTGTTAAAAAACAACATCTTGTTGATGAAAACAGAATTTATGTTCGCGGTGGATCTATGGGCGGGACTGGCGCCATGAATTTTGGATTAAAACATCCAGAAATATTTGCATCAGTCCATTCTGCGGTGGGATGTCCAAACTGGGCGTTGAATATTCATGGTGTTGATGAAAATTATCAGGTAACAAATGAAGGTTGGAGAAATGAAGGCAGAAGATTATGGGGAAACCCAGAAGATGATATCCGCCTGGCTGATGGCACACCTGTCTGGCTCTGGATGAACTCTGGATGGTATGCACTGAATCATATGAATAATGAAATGCCATTTTTGTCCATGACAAATGGAAAGCGTGATGGCAGCATTCAACATTTTCCATTACCGCAATTCTATAAGGATATGAAAGATGCCAAACGCGCATTTAATGCAAATATTTTTGATGGGGGGCATTCTGGATATGATTCTGTATTTGCCTCGCTTTTTGGAACCATTGTAAAAAACGAAAGCGTACCTGCATTCAATCATTTGAGTATTGATGCCAATCCAGGACAAATTCATACAGAAACAGGCATGGCAGCAGTTCTTGATTTTTCAACATCTCCCCATATTTTTGATGGTGATGCTTCTGGTGTTATCAATGGATACAGGATGCTTGAGTGGTCAAGAAAGTTATATGGATTTGATGATAGTGACATCGATGATATGGTAGACGCACCCGATCGTTACGAACTGGCGATGAGATTAAATGAAAACAGTCCATCCCTGGAAGCAACTGCGGATATCACTCCCAGGAAATTACAAGCATTTTCAGTCATCCCTGGTAAAATGTATTTTTGGGAAAACAAACGTTTGGAATCTGGGGAAATCATCCAGAGTGGGACATCAACTGCTGATGATTACAGCTTGGTGACGATTCCTGGATTTATCATTGAAAAAAGTGTGTTGGGCAATAAACTCATCATCAGTCCAGCAGATGAAAATGAAAACTATCCACCTGTTTTCGCTGAGATTTCAGATCAATACATTAGCAATAGCCAAACCTTGATGTTTGATATCTCTGCAACAGATGTCAATAATGATCCATTAAGTTTTTCAGTCATTAATTTACCATCAAGCGCACAATTTAATGAAATTTCACAAATTTTTACCTGGACGCCATCAGACGCTGATGGCGGCATTTACACTGTTACCTTTAACGTAAGTGATGGAAACCTGTCAGACAATGAAACCATCACCATTTTTGTAGATATGTCAGCGCCAGTTTTATCTTTAGATACAGTACCATACACACAAACCACTGATGCGAAAATCAATTTGTCTGGTGAGATTAATGATGATACCGAGATTGAAAAAATAGCCTATACCATTGAAATTGACAACCATGAACCCATATCTGGCCAGGGCGTCATTATCAATAATCAGTGGCAAATTTCTGATGTATACTTAAACGAAGGTAAAAACCGCATCACAATAACAGCATGGGATATTTTTGAAAAATCAGATGAAATTCAGTTTGAAATAACGCGATTGCCGGGTGAATATGTGGATGTTCATGTTTCTACACGTGAAGAACTCGTTGAAGCTGTGAGAAATCTTTCTTCAAATACACGAGTAGTAATTGCTGATGGTACATATGTGCTCAATCAAACACTTGTTGTGGGTCAAAACTGGAATGAAAATGAAATGCCACTCACCCATGTAATTTTTCAGAGTGAAAGTGGAAATCGTGATGCTGTTGTATTAACCAGAGCGGTTGCAAATGATGTATCTGATAATGCCAACAATCTTTTTTTAATCCGGCATGTTGTTGATTTTACAATCAAAGATATGACAATTAAAAATGCATTTCATCATTGTATTCAAATTCAGGGAGAACAGGGTGCAGAAAGTCCGAGCTTGATCAATCTTCATCTTGTAGATGCTGGCGAACAATTTATAAAGGTTTCATGGAACAGTGAGATCAATCGTGGATGTGATTTTGGCATTGTTGAAAATTGTTTAATTGAATATACCGATCATGCGAGAATCCATCCATATTTAAATTCGTATTACACTGATGGAATCGATGTTTTAGGCGGCACAGCTTGGATTATCCGAAATAATATCTTTAAAAATATTCGCGCACCGAAAAATTCTGGAATGCTGGCAGGTGCGGCTGTTTTAATGTGGCATCAGTCAAAGGATACCATCCTTGAGCAGAATCATTTTATTGAATGTGATATGGGCGTTCAGTTTGGAAATCCTTCTGGAGATCAGGATGATCATGTTGGTGGTATCATCAGAAATAATGTGTTTTTCCGAAAAGGATCTGGTGATGTTGCAATCAGCCTGAATCGCGCTTGCAATGTAAAAGTATACCATAATACAGTCATTCATCATGAAACATTTCCCTGGACAATTGAATATCGATATACCAATACATTGGGAAAAAACAGCGGCGATATTCGCTATAACCTGACTGATGGCCCCATCATGGAACGAAATGGAAGTTTTGCCTATCTTACAGGCAATATAACAAATGCCCTCCATGAATGGTTTGTTGATGCTGAAAATGGCAACCTTCATTTATCAATGCATGCATCACCAGTGATTGATCAGGCGCTTCCCCTAGCGGAAGTAAAAAATGATATTGATAATGAACATCGAGACACAACACCAGATATTGGTGCTGATGAACGATCTTCAACGCCGCCAATAACTGGCGCAATATCTGGAACCATATTTACAAATATTGCAGGACATGAACATCTGGCAGTCATCAATGGGACAGTATCAATCGTTGATACTGAAGGGAATTCATATTCCACATCAACAAATGAAAATGGTGCTTTTATGTTTACAGACCTTCCGCCTTCAGATTATGTACTTCAGGTAAAATCACATGGTTTTATTAATGAATACAAACATGTTTCAGTTACAGCAGGTCAAACATCATGGCCTGAATTTTCAGCACTGCAAACAGGTTCATATTCACAGGAAGATTTAGACATTGCGATAGAAGAAGCATTGAGGAAATGGGATATTGGGGCTGATGGAAAAGTTGGATTGCCAGAAGCAATTGGTGCTTTAAAGGCGGTGAGTCGTTTTTCGATAAGTGATTAAGTAAGCGGTCATAAGTTTTCAGGTAGAAAAAAGCTCGTCCGACTAAAATTGTTCGACCGCCTGGGGTTGAAACCCCAGGCTATTATCTGTCGTCCCTAAAGGGACTTAAAGTGTTATATTTAAAAGATCTGTTATAATCGAACGAAATGTGCATCTAACAAGACACTATAAGTCCCGCTAGGGACGACAGAGAATAGCCTGGGGTTTCAACCCCAGGCGGTCGCGGCTTTGCCGAAATTTTGCATTGATGGATGGTGCTCGTTCCCAGGCTCTGCCTGGGAAAACGCTCCATGGGCTAGTTTTTGATTATTGTTCAATCTTTCTTTTTTCTGTTTCTTGATTCTTTTTCTTTAACATTTACCCGCTGACCTCGGGGAAAGACAGAGCCGGAACCCGATACAGCCGTCCCGGTCGCCGGGCGCGCACCTGAAGCGGTACGCGACCCGGCAGTCCCTGGCCGAGTAGTCCCAGCAGCCACCGCGAACCACACGCGCAGCCCTTTTAACATCTAATGATTCACGTCCATCATAATATTTATAAGGATATTTATAATCAAGTTCAAAACTACTCCAATCTTTACTCCAACTACTTCGCGTCCATTCCAAGACGTTTCCACTCATTTCCTCTATTTGATAAGGACTGACGCCTTTTGCAAAGCACCCCACCGCACTTGGACGATTGATTTGACTTCCATCATAGTTTAGCCTGTCTTTATCAAAATCATCTCCCCAGGGATAGATTTGACCCTTTTCTCCCCGTGCCGACTTTTCCCATTCTGCTTCTGATGGTAAAATTATGTGCCAATTACAGCTTTGCAATAAGTTCTGAAACTGTTGTGGTAGATTCCTGTCTTCCTTTAATTCGCTTGTCAACCAACTACAATATTCCATTGCTTCTAACCAGCTTACATATGTAACCGGATGATTTCCATACTGATTGTATTGATACCAGTTTTCTGGTTCTTTTTTACCGGTTGCTTCTAAATAGGTCATATATTGGGAGACTGTCACTGGGTATTTTGCCATATAAAATTTTTCTACATTGACTGAGTGTTGCGGTTTTTCGTCTTCATAGGAATCTATATCTTTTTGATCATCACTCCCCATTAAAAACTTACCCCCAGGAATTTCAATAAAACCCAGCATGGAATCATCTGGCAAATAATACATATCTTTGTTAAATCGATCATCACCCAGTTTGAACAAATAATTTCCTGCATTGGCGCGTTCCATTGCGGGTAATTGATCGCCGCGCATGATTTTTAACTGCCAGTCTTTGATACGTTGCAGTTTTGGCTGATTCCACTTACTGACTTGATCCAGGTCGGCACTTTCCAATAAGACCTGTGCCGCAAGATATGCGCCATTTATTGTCCCAATTGATGCCGCTGAATCAACATCATCATTACAAAGTGCTTCAGCCAGATTCCAGGCCGATGATTTACTTCCTCTGACTGCCTTGGCAGCGGCTAAAAGTGTGACTTCACGCCATCGATTCAAGTCTGTTGGTGCAAGTTCGGCGATATCTGCTGGATAATTTGTATCAGTCAAATAGCAGGCTGCCAGGTATTCCTGAAATGTGCGATGGGGCAAGGTATATACCCCCACACCGCGTTCTATGAGGATACCTGCGCGATCTCTCAAATATTCGATAATCAGCCCGGCATTGATTTTACCCCGATCTGCAATATCCAACATGCCTTGAATCAGATCTTTTTCTGCAATATCGGCTGTTCCCTGTAAATCCGGTTGGTTTTTGTGGGCAGTAAAGGCCAGACCATTTAAAACCCCACGTATTTTATCGCGATCCACATGCAACCATTCCATTAATCCAGGCTGAGATACGACAATATTGCCATCATCATCCCGAATCAGCCGGGGGCGTTCCCACCAATCCAACAGCAATTCCACTGCATCTGCATACAAGCGCTCGCGATGTTCTGGCAGACTGCCACCCCGCCAGGCATGAAGGCTGGCCATCAACGTAAGCAGTAAAGGGCTTTTGGCCAGGTCTTGCAGACGTTTTCTGTTGTTGATGGCATGCTTTAATAATGCTGCACGTCCCTGGGAATCATCTGGATGCATACTTCGCAATTCCCCAACATGGGCGTACCATCTTTCGATAAAGGAATCGGTTTGTTTCTCGGTGAAATCCGCCAATGCGGCCACAGTTAATCCACTGATTTTAAAATCCTGATTTTGATAGGCATAGGTGCGGGCAGTCACCAGAATGCGGCATCGATGATAGGCCACCATGAAGTCTTCAATCACTTCCTTGATTTGCTTTCGCCGATTTTTGGCTTCAGGGACTTCATCCAGACCATCAAACAAAACCAGGCCGCCATTTTCTTGAAGTTCGTTCTGGAGTAAAGGCCCAAAAGCGGATAAATGATAACGATCCAATTCTGTTTGAATAAAATTCCACATATGGGTGGCAGTGCCTGTTTCGTTTTCTGGCAGCCCCCGAGCCACAAAATCTCTGAGAATGATGCGTAAAGGAAGCAATGTTTTATGACGCCATTCCTGGGCTTTATTTTCTTCCGATTCATCTGGCAGTTTTTGTGTCATCAATGCCAGATTGGCCTGGGGATGATGTAATAATTCACCCGCAAGACACATGCACACAAAATTGACAAAGGTGGTTTTGCCACTGCCCGGATCACCCAATAATGCCAGGTGCTTATTCCGATTTAACATGTCCAGTGCAGATAATGGTCTGTGCTTATTGTCATCAATTTTTTCAGTCCGATTGGTCAACAGGGCGGTATAAATGGCACTTAAATTGATTCTTTCTACATTATCCCCTGAAATATTGGGATCAATGCCGGTTAAATTGACAATGCCAGACTCTTTCAGCATCCGGTGAAGGTAAGATTCCCGCAATTTTTGTTGCTGAACATCCGGCTTTATTGCAGCTTTTGGCGGCTGAATTTCCTGGGGGCATTCTTTTTGAATTTCTGGAATGATCAGATCCAGTTGATGGACAAGCTGATTTTCCAAATCTTTGATATCAGTGAATGTTTTATATATTTGTTCATAAGATTCAATTTCTTTTTTCAGTTGAAAGACATCCATGTAGTCCGAGAATTCATTCATTTTGATTTCGCCATCCCAGAAGAAAACAAATAAACGCGGTCGGTGATGTTCTTTTAAGTGATGATAGGCGGCATCAAATTCTTCTTTGGTAAAAACCCCCACTTTTTTCTTGAACAAGATCAGTACAATGTCACAGACAAGCATTTCTTTTGTAAAGTAATTCTGTACACGCTCGCCTTTAAAATCGTGTGCCAGACGTTCCCATCGGATCAGTTTGAGTTTAACGTGCTGTGATTCAAGGGATTCGTTTTTTCGATTGATGATGATTTCAATCTGGTCACGTTCATTATTTAATTCGTTGGAAGATGCTAAAAATATTTTGATGGTTTGCATGGTGTTTCCTTGCGCCATATCACTGAAAGCATATCGAACAATATCAGGCCATGTATTTTTTACAAAGGATAGCTGAAATTGGCGATGATAGATCGTTGTTTGAAAATGTTTCCATTCCTCATTTTCCACCAAATACATTGATAACTGTTTTGCGGAAAGCGATGGAATTCGTTTCAAAAGATATTGTTCTAAGGAATGATCAGTGAATGTTTGCAATAGTTGTTCAATTAAATACACTGAGTCGTCGATTATTTCAGGCAATTCAAATGATGGGGCAACATGGTGACAGGTTTGGTATGTATGCTTGTGGTTAAACAAAAAGGCCAGTTCATTGAGCCACTTTTGTTCATTGCGCGTCAAAGTGAGTTTTTTGCATAAATGGTTTCTTTCAATTGAAGCAAGTGACGTGTAGTAATACAATCCACTGATAAATGGGCAGTCAATATATAAACGAACCCCTGTCTCCCTTGCCTGGTTGGTATCAGATGTTTGCTGAATTTGATATAAAAATGCCAGAATTTTATCTTTTGACTGAATAATTTTTGGCAAGTCGTTCCTGGCGCTGTATAATTCAGCGAGTGATATATTGCTACTCATCAATGATCTCCTTGATCGCCTGAACCCAAACCGGTAAAATTTCATATGAATTTTGCTTATATCCTTTTGGAATAAGCATTCGATAAACAAATCCCTGTGATGGTGTCAGCTCATCAACCGCAATTTCTGTTTGATTACTTTTCACGACACTGACAATTTGTTTATAAACCGGTCTGGTTTCAGGATTAAGATCAAATGCAGTCAATTCCTTATTAAAGTGTTCGGTTAACATTGTCATGTCAACCTGTTGATTTTTATGGATTTTAGTTAAATGGTTTCGCATAATTAAATAACATTCATACAGAAAAATGCCAGCATATCCAATAAAGCCATTGGTCAGACGCAATAACACATCCTCTGTGAATATGGAAAAGCCTTTGAGATAACAATGGATTCGTTTTTCATAGATTGTCTTCAAATCCATGGTGGACATCCGAGACACCTGGAGAAAATTATGCAATTCTTTTTGACGTTCAATAAAATAGTGGGTGCGACTGGTTGAAAATACAGAGACATGATCAATCGTAGAAAAATATTTTAAATGATTGGATAAAATATCGCGTTGTTTTTCGCCTGTTTCAATTTCTTCAAGTAAATCAAGATCATCCACCAACAGCAATATATTTTGATTGGTAATATAATGCAATAGCTTGAAACATTGAGATAAAATATTTTTCAATTTATCAGAATCGACTTTCGTCAATTCGACAGAGACTTGATCCTGAATTTTTTTATCTTGTTCCCCACCGAACTGAAGATCACCAAATGGAAACTTTCCTTTGAATGCTGGAGATAGTTTATTGCGTTTTTCGCTGGATCTTTTCAAATCAATTTTTTCCGGAATCCCATAGAATATATTGTTGATATCCATTAAATATGATTTTAAGAATTCGGTTTCATTATGGTGGTCAGATGGCGTCATTGAATCAACATAGTCTGAAATCTGACCAAGCATGTTTTTTAAAATATCCGATGCATTACCGCGTGTATTGGCATTGACATAAAAATATATCATTTGATGTGATGTTTCAAACTGTTTCATCAGGTAAATCGCCAGATGCGACTTTCCAATACGTGATTCTCCATGAATCACATATACCATATCTTTTTTGTTTGTTGGATCGAACAGGAGATTAGCGATTTCAAGATCTTGATCTCTGTTTACAAAGGTATCTGTAATAAAATTACCTTTTATCAGTGGACGATGTTCAAATACTGTGTCATATCTTGGCATATTTATCTCCTTTGGATTCTGTATATTTTGGCCATGTTTTCTCCTTTTGGCTGGTTCGGAATGGGGTGATGTGTATTGAACACCCTATGAAGATATGGGCTTGCACCTTTCTCAAAGCATCCCACTGGTGATGGACGACCTATTCTTGTCCCTCTATAATTCAATCGATCCTTATCAAGCGTATTGCCCCAGGGATATATACGACCATCATTCCCTCTTGCAGCTTTTTCCCATTCAGCTTCTGAAGGCAGTGTTATAAACCATTTGTTTGAATTTATCAAACAGCTTAACTGTTTGGGTATGTTTTTGTTGTTCATCAATTGATCGTTTAACCATTTACAATAATCAAAAGCTTCAAAGTAGTTGACATAAACAACTGGATGATTCCCAAAACGATTGTACTGATCCAAATTTTCTAACTGATCTGTTGATTCTAAGGAATGCTCGAAAAATAAATTCCTCATTTACTTATGTGCCAAGAACGTGTAGGGGCGAACCTTGTGTTCGCCCATCGTACATAGGAACGAAAGCGTTATTAGTTCGAGGGCGAACACAAGGTTCGCCCCTACATCGGGCTGGCACATAAGTAAGTGGGGAACTTATTTTTCGAGTTTTCCTAAATATGCTTTATACTGAGATACTGTAACTGGATACTTGGAAATGTAAAACGTGTCCAATTCAACAGAATGTTGTGGAGATTCATAATCAGATGCTTCATTATCTTTCTTTTGGTCACTTCCCATAAGAAACGATCCCTCTGGGCGTATGTACAGTTTAGGGGAAGTGAATTTCATACAAGGAATGCTCGATCTTGGCAATTGCAAGAACAGCGTAGGGCTAAAGCCCAACGCTGAATTGAGAAAGGACGCTAAAGCGCCCTCATAC
>Ga0272440_1003279_pt1 | contig 12178 bp, 9 predicted proteins | sample SSMMMBAug17_FD_192440 | JGI IMG/M metagenome (GOLD analysis project Ga0272440, IMG submission 192440) | Marine sediment archaeal communities from Little Sippewissett salt marsh, Falmouth, MA, United States - SSM-MMB-Aug17 | ecosystem: Environmental > Aquatic > Marine > Wetlands > Sediment ... | reverse complement strand
AATACATATTTTGGTATATATTTTCACTCCCAAATCTAAAGATTTGGGACTCCAACTCTTAAGTCAACAGCATTGGAGCAACGCCCTGGGTAGAAAACATATAATTGATTGGATCCCTGAAAGGACGAAACATAATTTTACTATAAATGTAAATTTGAATTTTTTATGTTACGCCCTTACAGGGCTTAATATCTACCTAATATTTAACCCAGGGCATTGCCCTGGGCTGGTATGTAACGCCCTTTCAGGGCTAAGAATTAGTTGTCTCAAAATTCGTTATAATTCACAATATTTTCAATAAATAAAAAAAACACAAAATTTTTAGACCTATTTGTTTTTTGACGCCCAAATCTAAAGATTTGGGACTCCATACTATGAATTTAAGCCGTCCTAAGATATGACTACCACAAAATCTGTTAGAACGAGTTATATTATTATTACAGTAAATTTTACTGTTTATTTCTTTAACATAGTATTTATAATTTTTTTATATGTACCATCTTTATACATAGATTTAACAGCATTATCTAATTTATTCTTAACCCAAATTGTGTCTTTATGAACTTTTGAATATATTATAAATACATCATTATAAGAATCTTTTTTTTGTTTTGCAGTATATCCTAAATCCTTTATATCAGGCATAAATTTTTTAGCGTCATTTAATCCTACGTATAAGCTGTCAACATATACTTCAGCTCCATTTCTAATAAATATTTTCCATGCTAATTCAGATGTGGGTCTATAATATACTGAAATTTTATGTTTTTTGAATTCTTCTTCATAATAATACGCACTTACTCCAACAATTTTATAACCTGCTAAATCAGACCAGTCATTAAACTTAATGCCTTCAGGAAATTTTGATTTTTTGTAAAATATACCTGTAAGACCTTCATTTATAATGCAATCAGAAAAAATAAAATTTTTTTTTCTTTCTTTTGTTCTTGACCAAAAAAAGGAAGCAAAATATTTACCCTTTGATAAAGTATATAAAACACGATTCCATGGCATAAAAAAGTATTTTGGCTTTATTCCAGAGCGTTTGCATGCCTCAGTAATAATCTGTGTTGTTGGTCCATATCCTTGAAGATTTTCAGAAATATATGGGCTGTATTCTCCAATAGCAAACGATACAACATATTTTTTTTCATTAGCATATATTGATTTAATGAAAACGAAAAGTATTAAAAGCAAGATATAAATATTTATTTTCTTATAAATCATAATGTGTTTTTTTAATTATTTGTTATAAAGTTAATTTTTTTTTGTTGTTTAATATGGACAAACAGGGACAAGCACGGGCTAACACGAACAAACACTGACAAATATGGATATTGATAAAGAACTGACAATAAAAATTTGGATTATTGTATTTGAAAAAAGGACTCATCAAATTCTTTCTTGTTCTGATACTTAGCCATAAAGAAAGCTGGCATTTGATCGATATTTTCAAAAATTTGTCTATCAACATCAATTCCAGCTTTATGCAAAGCATCAACTACTTTGTCAGGATTAGGCGGACATCCTTTAACTGCAATTAATTCATTTATATCTGGATTATCCTTATTTGCTTTATACATACATTGCCCAATTAATATTGTTTTTTTCATTCCAGGTGTTGGTTTCATTGATTTACCTGTCAATACTTCAATATCATCCCATTTTTCGCCTTTCCATGCATATCTAACAGCTGATAGAATAACTCCATTTATACCTGAACAATATGTACACATAGATAAATCGAATTTACGATAATAAATACCTTTAATGCCTTGTTTAGCCATTGGTAGAGGTAAACAGCCATCTTGGGTATCTGAGTAAACAAAATCAAATTCATGTCTAAGAGCAATATCATCTATTGAAAGACCTTTTATTTCAATATCTGATAAATCTAATTTTCTATTTTGTCTTTTTGCAGCATGACTAATATATGGAACCTGATCTGGATTATGCCCTAAAACCTTTGCACCTACAATATCAGCAGATAATACATCATTTGAAGCAATCAATAAATTACTTCTTCGCATTTTACCATCTATACCAGGACCTCGTTCATTTGAATAAATGCCGTCTATAATTGTCAGCATTTCAGGCATTTTATCAGCAAGCTTTGAAACATAATAATGAAGATTTTTTTCTGGATCACAATTATGACATTTTTTTCTTGATGCAATATCAATAAGCCCTTTAAGATTTTTTATACCAAGACTTACAACAGTCTGGTTATGAGTTTTTAAAACTGGTATATTAATAATAAAATCACTTTCAACTATATCTTCATTAAAATTTAAAATTATATCATCTCCAAGATTTATTTTTTTAAATTTATTTTCAAATATATTAATATACTTAACGCCATATCGTTTATTTAATGTTTCATAGCCTAAAACTTTATAAGCATGTTGAGCGGTTTCCATATCTTTTGGATCCATTACAACAGTACCTTCACAAATAGTTATATCATCAATGCCATTTTCTTTTAAAATAATAACCATGTCCTCAATAACTCTTGAGGTAGTTATAACGCCCCATTTAGGAAAAGGAACATTTTTTGAAAAAAAGACTATATTTGGTTTAATAAAAACTTTAGCATTGCCGGGCATATTTATTAATCCATTTGACAGCGCAACTAATTTTTTAATAGAATCTAATTTATTTTCATATTTAACAATTGCTACAATATTTTTTTTCACAATATACTCTCCTAATAAAATTTTTTTTATTCTCTCTCATCAAGTGGAATATAATTATTGATATCCTGACCAATATATATTTGTCTGGGTCTGTATAATTTCCAGTTAGGATTGTCTGTATCTTCTTTCCATTGTGAAATCCAGCCAGGTAATCTTCCTATTGCAAACATAACAGTAAACATATTAGTTGGTATGCCTATGGCACGTAGAACTATTCCACTATAAAAGTCTATATTTGGATAAAGGTTATGGTCAATAAAATATTGATCATTTAGTGCAATATTTTCTAATTCATAGGCAATGTCTAACAATGGGTCAGATATATTTAGTTTATCAAGCAAACTATGACAAACTTTTTTCATAATTTTTGCTCTGGGATCATAAGTTTTATAAACTCTATGCCCAAAGCCCATCAATCTGAATGGATCATTTTTGTCTTTTGCACGATTTACAAAATGATTAACATCTTTATCGTCTTCATGAATTTCTTTAAGCATTTCAATAACTTTTTGATTAGCGCCTCCATGCAAAGGTCCCCATAAAGCAGAAATGCCTGCTGAAAGAGCAGCATAAATATTTACTCTTCCGCTTCCAACTAACCTTACAGCAGAGGTCGAGCAATTTTGTTCATGATCTGCATGTAAAATCCAAAATACATTTAAAGCTTTAACACATTCCTTGTTAATATCATATGGCTTAACAGGGCTGTCATGCATCATATTTAAAAAATTTGAACAATAATCAAGATCAGGTTTTGGATAAACAACCTTATGCCCTTTTGAAATTTTATATGACATTGCAGCCATAGTTCTTATTTTTGAAAGTATTCTGCTAAGGGTAATGTTTATTTCCTCTTCAGAAGCATCTAATTTTAAACTGGGATAAAAGCTTCTAAGGGCACTAACCATAGAAGACAATATTAACATTGGATGAGATCTTTGGGGAAAATGTTCAAAAAATACAAGCATATTTTCATGCAGCATTGATTGCTGAGTTAACTTTTTTGAATATTTAACAAGTTCCACTCTTGAAGGTAATCTGCCATTTATTAGAAGGTAAGCTGTTTCAACAAATGTAGAATGTTCTGCAAGTTGTTCAACAGGTATTCCTCTGTATTGCAAAATGCCTTTTTCACCATCCATAAATGTAATTGTACTTTTACATATACCAGTATTACCGAGTCCTGGATCAAGAGTTATATATCCTGTTTGATTTCGTAATAATGATATATCTATTGCTTTTTCACCCTTAGTTCCGATAATCACAGGCAATTCAATTGTTTTACCATCTATTATTAATTTTGCTGTTTCTTCCATTTTTTTATACCTTTCTTAATTATTATAATCTAACTTTGATTTTTTTTTATTTTGACACGGACAAACACATACAAACAGGGACAGACAGGGACAAAAACATACAAACAGGGACAGACACAGATAAAAACTGATTTTCACAGACATGCACTTCATATCATTGGAGGGATACAGGTTAATCTTCCTTTACAAAAGGAACACAATGTTCTTCGGGCAATAATAGTAACAGCTTTTAAACCAAAAAATAAAACAACCATGCTAAATGCTATAGCCTTTTGGGACAATTCGAAATTGTCAACCGGTTTGGCTTCTAATGTTATATTCATAATAACCATGCTAAATGCTATAGCCTTTTGGGGCAATTCGAAAAGTTAAAAAATGAATATATAATAATAACTATTAAAATAAAATCTTTTTTCACATTTAACTAGAAAAAGCAACTAAAAATTATCGCAAGTATTGATTTTATATATAATATTATATTGATTGAGATTAGAATTGATGTTAGATTAAATAATAATTTTAAGCATTGTTTTGCAAAACATAATAAATAGCAGGGATAAACTTGGATATTTTAGATTATCAGACAAAACAATTATTTAGTTCAACAAGGCCTTTAGCTGAAAGAATGCGGCCTAAAAGTCTTAATGAATTTGTTGGACAAAAACATATTTTAGGTGAACATGCTTTATTAAGACTTGCCATAAAAGAGGACAAAATTTTTTCAATGATATTATGGGGGCCTCCTGGTTGTGGTAAAACCAGCCTTGCAAAGATAATTGCACAAGAGACAAAATCATTATTTGTTCATTTTTCTGCAGTATTATCAGGTGTCAAGGATATCAGGGCTGTTATTAATGAAGCAAAAGAAAATTTAAAATTTAAACAAAAAAGAACTATTTTATTTGTAGATGAGATACATAGATTTAATAAAGCTCAACAAGACGCTTTTTTACATCATGTAGAGCAGGGTCTGATTACTCTTATTGGAGCAACAACTGAAAACCCTTCCTTTGAAATAATTGCACCTTTAATTTCAAGATCCAGGGTATTAACATTAAATTCTTTATCAGAAACAGATATGTCAGCAATTTTAAAAAATGCCCTTAATGATAAAGAAAATGGCCTTGGTAAAAAAAATGTTGATCTTGATACTGAAGCACTAAATTTATTAGTACAAATAGCAGATGGAGATGCCAGAGCAGCTTTAAATAATCTTGAAATTCTATATTCATATGTAATTAATAATGTTAAATCTTTAGATAATGAAAAATTTATTATTACAAAAGATTATATTTTTGAAGCTTTTAAAAATATAAAAGATATTAATTTAAGATATGATAAAAGCGGTGAAAATCATTATAATTTAATATCTGCCTTTCATAAGAGTTTACGAGGAAGTGATCCAGATGCAGCTTTATATTGGTTAGTAAGAATGCTTGAATCTGGCGAAGACCCTTTATATATTGCCAGAAGAATGGTACGATTTGCATCTGAAGATATTGGCAACGCTGATACTAATGCCCTTTCACTGGCTATTAATGCTATGCAGTCATATAATTTTTTAGGCTCTCCTGAAGGCGATCTTGCTCTTGCTCAAGCTGCTGTATATTTAGCTGTTGCTCCAAAAAGTAACAGTATTTATGCGGCATATAAAAAGGTCAAACAATTAATAAGGAATACTGGATCATTACCAGTGCCTTTGCATATAAGAAATGCACCAACTAAATTAATGAAGGAACTTGGTTATGGCAAAGATTATAAATATGCACATGACTATAAAAATGCTTTTGTTTCACAGAATTATCTGCCTGAAAAGATTGAAAACAGTATTTTTTACAATCCTACTGAAAGGGGCTATGAAAAAATAATAAAACAACGACTTGATAAAATGAAAGCTCTAAAAAATAGGTAGTCCATTATATTTGTTATAACTTTAGGTGATTTCCAGAAAAGAATTTACCAATAAATAAATTATGTGTTATAGAGAGAACTGAACTTTTTGCCGAGAACGAATTCCCAATTTGAAAATTACCAGAAAATGCTGCGATAGTCGGCGAAAAAATTTTAACATCTCAACTTATTGCAGATTTTATGCTATACTTTGCATGATTCCAAATTTATTACTAATATAATAGCGTAAAAGTTTATTAACACTTAAACCTGATTCCGCAGCTTGAACTGCAATATTTCTATGAATTTCTGGAGAAACTTTTAATGAAATTCTTCCACTAAACTTTTGAATGGCAATAGGTTCTGGAACTATTTCTCCTGAATTTTTCATATCTTGTACAACCTCAGCTACTATTGATCTAATACCTTTTAAAGCAGATTCCTGAGACCTTGCGAGCCAGCTTAAACTCGGAAATTCAGCACAAAGTCCAACAAATTCGTTGTCTTCTTCAGACCACAATATCCTATATGTATAATAGTCATTTTTTAATGGCATTCTCTATTTCTAACCTTTCAATTGCTTTTATAACTTGTTTTACTTGATAGGCTTTTGCTTTACCTTTGCTGCTCTGAATATTGACCCGGGGATCTCCTTTCCATGGAGTTTTATATACTCTATGACTCGTTGAAGATTGTCTTGGTTTACCAAAATAATAATCACAAATATTGCATAGCAATGAAAATCTTACATTAGAAGAGTTACTTTTTATATCCTCAAGTTTAAATATTTTTTTTACCACTTGTACTATCTCACCAAATGTATGTTCTATTCAATCATAAAATTTGTTATTATAACAAAGTCGTATATTTAGGTGTATATACCCCCAAGATAGCGCATATTCCACGTACCATGTCATCAATCCACTGTATATTTTTATCATATTCTTTAGTTTTAATATTATTTATTAAAATTGCAAAATGAACTCCATTATAAGGATTTAATAATCCTGCCAGGCACATAACACCATTTTTCCGCATATATCCTGCTTTAAACAAGTGCTTGTTTCCAATATCAAGAAGTCGATTTTTTAATGTTCCCTGTCCTCCTCTTTGTAAAGTTTGAATATATAACTTTGATTTTTTTAAATAAAAAAGACAATCAGCTATTTGGTCAGCAGTAAATTTATTATACAGTGATAATCCAGATGGCTTATGAAATTTATTACATTTATTGTACTTTGAAATACGTTTTATATGATCGGATAATATTGTATTAATTTTATTTTTTTTATTTTTTTTTGTTCCAGCCATCTGAGTTAAAAAATCACAAGTATCTTGGGCAGTATTATTTGCCATAGTTATTTCTGAAAAAGTATAAATATTTAATTTTTTGAATAAATTATCTAATGACATCCCCTTTAAGCTTTTTATATTTAACTGATCAACTTTTGTTATAAAAGTATGTTCAACATTTGTCCTGCTATTTTTTTCAAGCATTTCAATTAATGCAGAACATATAATTATGTTGATAAGGGAAGATGGAATAAGGCATTTATCAGAATTTTTTTCAAAAATTACCTTGTTATTACCAGTTTGTTTAACTGTAATACCTAACTTACTTGAAAATTCATAACCATATTCTTTAAACCTGCCAGATAAATAACTTTCAAGTCTGTCAATAGTTTCTTTATTAATTGAACCTTCATTTTCATCTTCTATATTTTGTTCAATATTTTGCTCTTGGATAAATGATTCATCAATTGTTTCTTCTTTTATATATGATTCATCAAGAGCCTTTTCTTTTAAAAACTGTTCATTTTGAGCCTCTTGCTCTTTGCCGCCATAAATGTAATCATAAACATCATTATAAATTTGATCATATGTTGTACATCCTGTTAGAACAGTACACAAATACAATAAACAAATCTGAATTATAATTTTAATTGTCATTTTTTTCCTTTATAATTTATTTTTATAAGAGTATTATTAAAGGTCGTATCCAATGGATGGAGGATGGCAATGGTGTTGAATTAATAAATCTTCAGTCCCAAATCTTTAGATTTGGAAATGCATAATACCAAATTATACATACACGCATATTTTCTTGTAATTATTTCACGCCCAAATCTAAAGATTTGGGAACCTAATTTTTAATTCAACAGCATTTTCCCTCATCAATTTGATAAGCCATTATTAGATTACATTGTTGTTTTGAATATAATCAACTGCATTTTTAAATATTTTAATGCCTTGAGTCAAATTATTACTATTAAACCAGTTTTCATGATTTAAATTCATGCGTTTTTCTATTTCAAATTGCCTTGTCCACCCAGGATGATTTGTAATATGATTAAAAGCTTCAGGGTGGGGCATTAAACCAAAAACTCGCCCGGTTTTATCACAAATACCAGCGATATCGTATAGTGAACCATTTGGATTATAGGGAAATTTATTATTTGCTGGTTTTCCATCTTTATTTGCATATTGAAGCACAATTTGTTGGTTGTCTATTAGTTTTTCAGCAGTATTGTTATCAGTAAAAAATTTTCCTTCACCATGCCTTATTGGTAATTCCAGCATTTCCATATCTTTTGTAAAAACGCATAATGATTTAGAATTAACAGATAGATTAACCCAGTCATCTCTAAAATTACCACATTCATTGTATGTTAAAGCAACTGATCTTGAATTATAATTATCAATGCCAGGCAGCAAACCCATATTAACTAAAACTTGAAATCCATTACAAATTCCAATGATCAATTTACCATTATCTAAAAATCGAATTATATCTTCTTTTAAATATGTAATAATTCTTATAGCATGCAGCACACCGGCACCATGATCATCCCCCCAGCTAAAGCCTCCGCTGAAAGCAAGTATTTGATAATTCTCTAATTGAATATTTTTTAGATCATTTATATGAACTCTATGACCAGTAGCTCCAGCTTTTTCAAAAGCAAATTTTGTCTCATGGTCACAATTTAGACCAAAGCCATAAAGGACAAGAGCTTTAACATTTTGCATTATTTGAAAAACTCCATAAAGATTAAATAAAAGATGAAAAAGGTTTTTTCCATAAATCTTTTAATTCATTTACATTTTGTTGAATAATAATATCACCTGAAAGACCTTTAATTATTAACATATCTCCATAAACTTTTCCAATAAAAGAGCAGTTAAATCCTTTAAAAAGATTTTCAAATTCAAGTTTGTTTTTTGGATCTATAGTTACAATAAATCTTGCAGAGCTTTCAGAAAAAAGAATTTTATCATCCCTGTCAATATTGTTACAAGGTATTTTTGAAAGATCGATTTCTATTCCAATATTTCCAGCCATAGCAGTTAAAGAAAGCCATACTCCAATTCCTCCTCTATAAATACCAGTTACAGATGCAGTTAATCTTCTTTGAATTGCCTCAGCCAGAATTTTATATACAGAAAAATTTTCTTCAGGAAAAACAACAGGGACATTTAGACCAATATAATCCATTATTTCATAATATTGAGATCCGCCAAGCTCGTCTTTTGTTAGTCCTATAATATAAACAAGATCATTTGAAATTTTTGCATCCATTGTAACACATTTAGTAATATCTTCAACCATACCAATAGCTGAAAATTGCAATGTTTCAAGTGCAGAAACTTTTCTGGTTTCACCAAATGGCCCTTTTAAAAAACCATCAACATACATGCTGTCTTTACCAGATAAAAGAGGAATTTCGTATGTCATACACATTTCTTTTAAGGCTTTTAAAGAACGAACAAGCTGAGCAGCTTTTTGTTTTCCATCTGGATTTTTTAAAGGATCATATAAAATATTTGGCCAGCAGTAATTATCAACCCCTCCAATATGATCTGGATTTGCTCCAACAGATATCAATCTTCTGAATGCTTCATCAATTGTATTTGTAGTCATGTGATAAGCGTCAATTGATGAATAAAAAGGAATAATAGCTTGAGAAATAGCAAGTCCTTTGTTAGAATCTAATATTGGCCTTATAACAGCGGCATTGCTGTTAACATCACTGTCTTTACCAATAAGAGGTTTAATAACACTTGTTCCCTGTACTTCATGGTCATATTGTCTAATAATCCATTCTTTTGAACTGATATTTGGACTTTGAAGAATTTTAATTAGAACTTTACCTAAATTTTGAGGTGTTGTAAAAACTGGCTCTGTCATTCCTCTTAATTTTGGAGAAATCCATTGAGCCTCAAATTCCCATTGAGGAAAACCCGATCTTAATAAATCCATATCAACATATGCACAGGTTTTTTCTTTATATTTAATATGTAATTTACCAGAATTTGTATATCTGCCTATTTCAGTTGATTCAACTTCATGTTTATTTGAAAGTTCTAAAAATAATTTTTTATTCTCTGGTTTAACAGCAACAGTCATTCTTTCTTGTGATTCAGAAACCCAAATTTCCCATTGATCAAGACCTTCATACTTTAAAGGCACTTTATGAAGATCAACTATGCACCCATTACTAAATAAAGCGGACTCTCCAATAGATGAAGAAAGTCCGCCTCCGCCATTGTCAGTAATAAATTCAATAAGTCCCTGATCTCTGGCTTCAATTAAAAAATCATGCATTTTCTTTTGAGTATAAGGATCGCCAATTTGTACATGTCCTGCTGGAGTATTTTCTGAAAAAACTTCAGAAGATGCAGTAACACCATGAATTCCATCTTTACCGACTCTTCCGCCGCACATAAAAATTAAATCGCCATCAGATGTTGTTTTATTTTCAGAAGCTTTGTTATTAACTAATGAGGGCATAATACCAACTGCTGTTACAAAAACAAGGCATTTTCCCATATAACCACTATGAAAAGTTAGCTGACCAAATGATGTAGGAATACCGCTTTTGTTGCCTCCATCTCTAACCCCTTCAATAATTCCATCTAAAAGTCTCCTGGGATGAAGAACAGGTTTTAATTCTCCACTATATTCTCTTAAACCAACACAAAAACCATAAGTCCCCATAATTAATTTTGAACCTTTACCAGTTCCCATTGGATCTCTGTAAACCCCGACAATGCCGGTAATAGCTCCGCCATATGCTTCCATATTTGATGGTGAATTATGAGTCTCACCTGTAATTACATAATAATTATCATTATCAAAGCGTCCAATTCCTGCATTATCCCATAACACAGATATTACCCAATCCTTTTTCTTTTGTATTTCAAGGGTTGGCTTTTCAATATATGTTTTAAAAAGATTATTGATAATCTCAACTTTACCTGTTTCAATATTTTTATAATGAAATAAGCCTTTAAAAGTATTATGATTACAATGATCGCTTCTTGCCTGAGATATATATTCAAGTTCAATATCTGTTGGATTTTTTAAACCGAACTTTTCTCGATGATTGATTACATCCTTGTTTAAAAAATATTTCCTAATGGTGGGTATATCCTTTGGATTTAAGGCAAGATTTCTAATTTCACTTATTTTAATTAACTGCTCATCGGATTCTATTGGAATTGTTGAAACTGTTGGGCTGTGATTTAATATTACTTTTGGAATAATATAGCCAATACCATTACTTTTATCCCATTTAGATCTGGAAAAAATCTTACATTGTTGAATAATATCATTTGCCAGAAGTTCCTTAGCAATTCTATTGATATCTTCATATGAAAGATTATTACCTTTAATACAATATCTCTTTGATGTATAAATTGCTTCATTTTTGTTAAATTTAATATCTAAATAATTTTCAACAGCTTCTATTGCAGTACTGCCAGGATTGTCTCTTACACCGGGTCTAAATCCTACCCAGATAGACCAGTCAAATTCAATATCTAATGGATCAAGAGAAGATATTTGTGTAACTGGATTTGTAAAGATATTATATAAAATATCATTCACTTGTTCTTGTGATAAATTTGCATCAATTGTTATTATATTGATTGTACGAACCGAAGACAGCGAAATATTAAAATAATCTTTTGACTTTTTAATAAGGCTTTTTCCTTCAGCGTCTATTAATTCTGGTTTTAATGTTATTTCTATTCTATGTGGCATTTTTTTTCTTATATTATTATTATGGTTCAACTTTTGTTTTTCGGACTGACATGGACAAGCACAGACTTAAAACTTAAGGTGATTTCCGAAAAAGAATTTACCAAGTATTCAAAAGTATTTCCCTCATTGTCGCGCATCCATTGGATACACCCTTCACTTCACATGAAAGGCAAAAAATCATAGTTGGAATATAATAATAATGATTACAATATATTCCTAACAACAAATATTAT
>Ga0272440_1003278_pt1 | contig 12182 bp, 10 predicted proteins | sample SSMMMBAug17_FD_192440 | JGI IMG/M metagenome (GOLD analysis project Ga0272440, IMG submission 192440) | Marine sediment archaeal communities from Little Sippewissett salt marsh, Falmouth, MA, United States - SSM-MMB-Aug17 | ecosystem: Environmental > Aquatic > Marine > Wetlands > Sediment ... | reverse complement strand
CAAAAATCCGCGCGATTCCCGTTACCCATGGGAGGAAAATTTACAATCTAATCCGTGGAAAAATCTCATCGGCACAATTTCAATCCCGTTCGACGAAAACGGCGAAGAAATTTTGCCGACGCACGAAATCCCCGCCGGCGAAATCGAAATCGTTTTCGGCAAAAATTTTTCGTGGTTCGACGTGCCGGATTTGATTTTGCAAATCCAAAATTTGCGCAACGAATTTTACGAAAATCCGGAAAATGTCGAGCCGGAAAAAAAGAAATTTTTCGAAAAATTGGGAAAAGTGGGGATTTTACTTTTGCGAGTTGTCGAAAATTTGGCGGAAAAATACGAAACTCGTGCGCGGCAAATTCGGTCGATGCTCGAAAATCCGGAGTGGGAAAAAAGGGATGAAACCACAAAAGACGCGCGGAAAATTTGGTCGACGCGGATGTTTTGGAATTTTTGTTTGGCGGAAAAATTTAAAAATCCGCATAAAAAAATTTACGAAACTCGAAATGGAAAAAAAGTTTTCGCGAAAAAAATGACGGAGGAATTTGAATTAAATTTTTTGCAAAAACCAGTTTCACTTTCGACTGGAAAATTGGCAATCGAAAAAAAATTTGAGGATTTAAAAAATCCGGAAAAAAATATTTTTCAAAAAAAATCGCCCCAAAAACTTTCGCCAGAATTTTCCCGCGCGACCGCAAATTTACAAACAAATCGCGAAAAATTAAAAAAATTTTCCGGAATTTTCTCGCGCGAAGCCGCCGAATATTTTTCTGCTTTCAAGTGGAATTTGTCGGAAGTGCGGGATTTTTTGGCGAAAACGAAAAAAGAAATTTTGCTTTTAAAATTTTCGGAAAATAAACAAAACGAACTTTTACAAATTTTAAAAAATGTCGAAATCGATCCGCAAAAAATTAATCCGAAATATTTGGAAAAATTGGTTTTTGGAATTTGTAAAAAATTAGACGAAAAAATTACCGGTGCCAATTTGTCGAAAATTTTTAAAAATAATCGCGCCGAATTGGAAATCACAGAAAATGAATTTTACGAGCGCGCGACGCAAAATTTGACAAACGAAGTTTTCGGCACCGTCCAAACCGCTGGCGAAAAAGAACTTTTGCGCGCCGCGGAATTTTCGGAAAATTTGGCGGCAAATTTCGGGGGAGAAAAGTTTGCGAAAATTCAGAAAATTTATTTGGAGAGAAGATATCAAATTATTCGAAGCGATCCGGCGAATTCGGAATATTCCGACAAAGAAATTCGAAAGTATGTTCGCCAAAAATTTGGAATTCAAAATCCATTTTCGTCAATTTCCGACGCGCAAAATCAACTCAAAACCGCCCGTGAACAAAACGATAAAATTGCCGAATCCGAAATTTTACAAAATATTTTTCGGGTGGTGCGCATTTTGATTTTTTCGCAAAAAATAATTCCGTATAAAGAGACTTCGATTTCGTTCAACGAAATGGCGCGCGACAGCACGGGAAATTGCATGCTCGGTAGCTCGGTCGCACCGCACATTTTTTTGCGCAATTTTCTTGGCGTCGAAACTAAACAAATTTCGACTTTCGAGCACTCGATTTTGGGGGCGGTTTTGCCGGGCAATAAAATTTGGAATTTTCAGAAAAATGAAATTACGGATTTGAAAAATAAAAATGAAATTCAAGTAAACGAAGAAACCGGAGAGTGGTTTTTGTCGCAAGATTTCAAAATTGGAAATATCGCCTCGAGTTTAAGTTGGCAAGAATTAGATTTCAAAAATACAGCCGACAAAATAAAAGTTTTGCAAAATGCGGTCGCGCTTTCACCGCAAGATCCGGATTTGCGAAATAATTTGGGATTTTGTTTTTGGTATTTGGCGAACGAAAATCCGAAGGAAAAAGAAAAATATTTGGATTTGGCGGAAGCGGAATATTTGAAAGCAGTCGAGTTGACGCGCGGCGTGCACGCAGATTATTTGTACAAATTATTTCGTTTTTACAAAAGATTTTCACAACTGGAAAAAGCAACGAGAGTTAAAAAGCAAATTTTGCAATTAGCGAAAAATGGGGAAAATGTAACGATCGCGCCGGCGCGGAAAAGGTATCCGGAAAATATACGAGAGATTTTTGGAGGGTGAAAATTTTTTAAAATAATTATTTTTTTCATATTTTTTATTTAGGTCCAAAAAATTTTATTGCATTTCAATATGTATCAAATTTATTCAACATTACTTTTTTAATTAAACAAAGAAAAAAAACGTAAAACTTTTTTAATTAAAAAAATTCTGAAAAAATTTTTAAGAATTTTATAAATTTTTTGATTGGTATTTTTGATTCCGGTTTTGGTGGTCTTGCCACTTTGCATTTTTTACAAAAAATTTTGCCAGAAAAAAATTATATTTTTTTTGGTGATACCATTAATTCTCCATTTGGAAATCGATCTCAAGAAAAAATTTATGAGTTCACTAAATTTGGTGTTAATTTTTTGTTTTCACATGGAGCCAAAATTGTGTTAATCGCTTGTAATACTGCTAGTTGCGTTGCTTTGCGAAAATTACAAATTGAAAATCCTTCAAAAAAAATTTTAGGAGTTTTAATTCCAGCCGCAGAAGAGGCGTTGGAAAAATCTCGGTTTGGCAAAATTGGTGTTATTGGAACTAGGGCAACCATTAAATCAAAAAAGTTTAATTATGAAATTGAAAAACTTTATCCAAAAATTTATCAGCCAAAAGATCGGCGTGCCCAAAAAATTCCCTTAGTTTTTTCTGAGGCTGCACCACTGCTAGTTCCTTTGGTTGAAGAAAATTGGATTTCTCGTCCTGAAACTACCATGATTTTAAAAAAATATATTCACAATTTGCGCGATGCCAATGTTGATACTTTAATTTTAGGCTGTACTCATTATCATTTTTTAAAAAAAATTTTTGCTCGTAAAATGGGAAAACGTTGTCAAATAATTAATTCAGCTGAAACTCAAGCTTACAGATTTTTGGATTATTTAAAAAAACACCCTGAAATTTCAGAAAATTTATCTAATGGAGGAAAAACAAAATTTTTCACCTCAGGAGAAACAGAAAAATTTTTAAAAATTGGTTCTATTTTTCTCAAAAAGAAAATAGCAAAAAATGCTATTGAAAAAATTATCAATTAAGTTTTTGAACATTAGGTTTTTTTGGTAATTTTTTGGGAACTAAAAATCTTAAAGCAATTCCAGAAAAAACAGTACAAGTTATAGCCAAAGCAACAACCCCCGAAAAAAGTTCTTCTGGGAGAAGCCTTTTTTCTTCTCCGTTAATCAACACGAAAGTATCAAAACCAATCTTGGCAATAATAATTTCCATTGCTCCACGCCCAGAAGCCAAAAAACTAATAATAACCGATTCTTTTGTGGAAAATTTTCCAAAAAATTTTACCACCATACCAGTACCAATAAGATGACCTAAGAAAACCGAAAAAATTAGAACAAAAATTACCAAGGGGTGTTTTACAAAAACCTCAAAAGAGACCTCCATGCCAATAGAAGCAAAAAAAACAGGACCAAAAACAGAAAACGCCATTCCATAAAATCGGTCTTCTATTTTGCGAAACATTTTTTCGTTCTGAATTTCTTCTCTAACAAACATTCCACCCAAAAAAGCACCCAAAATGGCATGTAAACCAATTAATTCAGCAAAAATACCAAAAAAAAGAGCAATAATTAAAGAAAAAGTAAATCCTTTTTTTCCAATAGTATTAAGGAATGTTGAAAAATAGGGCAAAATTTTCTTTCCCAAAAACAGTGTTCCAAAAAAGAAAAAGCCAACCTTAAGAGCAACTAAAAAAATAGAAACAAAACTAATACTACCACCTGATTTTGCAGCAGAAATAGCAACCGAAATTAATATAAAACCCATAACATCATCAACAACCGTTGCCCCCAAAACAGCATGACCAATTTTTGTTTTTTGTAACCCTGATTCTTTCAAAAATCTAGCAATAATTGGAAAAGACGTCACTGCAATTACTGCACCTACAAACATTGAGGTTAATCCGGAATATCCTAAAAAAAATTTTGTTAAACAAAATCCAGACACAAAAAGAGAGAAAATTCCACCACTAGCCAACAAAAAAGATAACTTAGATGACTTTAATAGTTCGTGAACATTAGAGTCTAAACCAGAATGAAACATAATAAAAAAAACCCCTAATTCGGCTAAAATTTCAATAAAATGGCTTTCTGGAATAATTCCTAAAAATTTAGGTCCAATAATAATCCCGGCAATAATTTCTCCCAAAATTGATGGAATAGAAAAAGCAGAAAAAATTTGACCAGCAGTCCAAATTACTGTCATTAAAATCAAAAGAGTCATGACAATATTATTAGGATCAAGGTGAAAAAAATTAAAAATTTCCTCAAAATCCATAAGTTAAAAATCTTCAAAAAACAATTCTTCCTTAAAAAATATTTTTTAGCAAAATTTCATATATACCAAATTATATAATGATTTTGTATTAATTTAGAAAAAAATATTTTTCTAAATATTTTTTAATAATTCTAATTTTTTAACTACAAAATTTTTACTCTTTACCACCAACTCGAACTTTAGCTGGTCTAATAATTTTTTGACCAATTTTAAAACCAGGGAGTAAAACCTGTGAAATTTTGTTCTTAGAAAAATCCGGATCAACTCCTAAAATTTCATGTAATTGCGGATCAGAAAAAATTTCCGTCTCGCTAATAATTTCTACACCTGAATTTTTCAAATTTTGCAGCAAACCCTCAAAAATATTTTCAATTCCTTTCAAAAAATCATTTTTTTCTTCTGGTAAATTTTGCATCGCCATCCAAAAATTATCAATAGTTGGCAAAATAGACATTAAAATTTTTTCTTGACCTAAAAAAACACCCATTAATTTTTCATTTTCAGTTCGACGACGAATATTTTCCAAATCAGCTGATAATCGCAAAATTTTTTCTTTTTGTTGTTCAATTTCTAAAATCAATTTTTGATTATTTTGTGATTCGTTTTTTTTCAAATCTTTTTGGTGATCTGATTTTTTTTTAGATTTCATTTAATTTTTAAAAAAATATTTTTAGCAGCAGTTTGAGAAGAAATTTCTCCAGATAAAAAACTAGAAAAATTTTTCCAAAAAAGATTTTCTAATTCAACTGTTCCTAAATTTTTTGGTGGATTCTTAGAATTTTCTAGAATTTTTAAAAACATTTCTTGATCATCTTTTTTAGATGATATTTTTTGAGATTTTTTCAAAAGATCAAATAAATTTTTTTCTTGATTTAAAAAATTTAAAAAATATTTGGCAGCCTTAATATTATTAGAATTAATCGGAATAGCAAAAGCCCAACTTTCACCAACAGAAATGTTTTTATCAACTTCAACTTGAGGAATTTTTGTTGTTTTTAAAAATTGGTAATTATTATCATCACTAAGTTTTGCCATAATTTTTTTCGCCTCTAAGGTTTTAAGAAATTTTACCGCTACAAAATTTTCAGAAAATTGTTTGGAAGATTGTGTTTGAAAAATTGAACTTAAAGTTTCCAAAGCGTCTTGTAAAATTTTGATACTAATTTCATTTTCGGTTTGTTGAGTTAAAGATAAAAAAAGCAAAAAAACTTCTGATGGTTTATTTTTTATTCCAAAATTTTCAATAAAAATTTTATCACCATCAGAAAATTTGGAAAAATTTTTATAACTTTCTAAAAATTCAGACCAATTTTTTCCCGGCTGATCACCAACTGAAATTCTGTCATCCATTAAAAAATCAGACCTAAAAATCATCACCAAACCATCAACAAAAACCGGAAAAGCAAACATTTTTTCACCAGCAGAAAAAATTTGACAACAAAAATTAAAAAAATCTTTTTGGCAATTTTGTTTGGAAAAATTAGAAGGTAAATAAGAAAAATATCGATTTATTTGTGGCATCCAAAAATTTTTTACCAAAACTAAATCGGGTGGATTTTTTAAACTAGGAATTTGAGAAACTTTAGAAAAATAATAATTTAAATCAGAAAAAACTTGAATTGAAAATTCAACATTTGGCGCTGATTTTTGAAAAACTTGAATTATCCAGTCAAAATCATTTTTCGGAATATCAAAAGTCCATATTTCTAAATTATAATCTCGCTCTTCTAAAAAACTAGTAAAATCTTCTTGGTTTTTATTATTTAAATTAATCTGATTTTCAGTTTTTTCCGAAATAAAATTATTAAAAAATTGGTGATCATATGAATTTGAGAAAATTCCACTCAAAAAAAAACTAAGAAAAAATTGAAAAAAGGGCTGCATTTTTTTAAAACAAAGATAATATTTTTTATATGATCGTTTTTCGAATTTTACCAAATTGGAAAATTTTTTTTCTAATATTTAGTTCTATTTTAATTTTATCTTTTAGTTTTTTTCGAGAATTTCAAAAAATAAACTCTGATTTTGAGATTATTTTTTTCAAAATATTAGGCGAAAGTAGTTTAATTCGTTTAAAAAGCGGTCATAAAATTTTAATTGATGGTGGTGAAAATAATGAAATTTTAGAAAAGTTAAACAAAGTTTTTCCTTTTTGGGATCGAAAAATTGATGTAGTTTTTTTGTCTCACCCACACGATGATCATTTTATTGGATTAATGGAAGTTGTTAAAAGTTTTGAGGTTGGAAAAATTTTTTTAACTGGTGTTAATTGTAAAAATAAAAAATATTTACAATTTTTAAAAATAATTTCAGAAAAAAAAACTCCTGTTGTTTTTGTTGATCAAACAAAAGATTTAAAATTTGGAAATATAATTATTGATAATATTTTTCCAAAAAAATCTTTATTACAAAAAAAAGTGGAAAATTTAAATAATTCTTCTATTGTTTCTCGAGTTAAATTTAATAATTATAGTTTTTTATTTACTGGTGATTTAGAAAAAGAAAAAGAGAAAGAAATAATTTCTGACTCAGTTCTTCTAAAATCAGATGTTTTAAAAGTTGGTCATCATGGATCAAAAACATCAAGTAGTAAAAATTTTTTAAAAATAATTCAACCACAAAAAGCAGTAATACAACCAAAAAAAAATATTCCTAATTTAACTATTAAAAAACTTGAAGAAAAATTAATTAAATATTGGATAACTTTTAAAAATCAAGATGTAGTTTTAAAAATTAATCAAAAAAAGATAAATATTTTTTATCAAAAAATATAAAAATTAATAAAAAATAAAAAATAAAAAGTGAGTAAAAAATTAGAATAAATAATAAAATTAAAAGAAGTTGTAAAATTACTAATAAAAAATAGTAAAAACAAAATTTTGATTCATTTTTATAAAAATAAAAAATATTAAAAAAACTAAGAAATTAAATAGGATTTTAAAAAACTAAAAAAACATACTTTTAAGTGAATAAAAAAATAAATCAAAAAATATAAATTTATTTCTATAATTAAGTTTTAATAACTTTTTTATTTTTTAAAATAAAATAATAAAAAAATCAAATAGTAATAATAAATTTATATTTTTAAAATATTGAAAAAAGAAAAAAAAACGGTAGTATTTTTCAAAGTAATTTTATTTTTATGAAATTTTCCTGTTCACAAAAAGAGTTATTAAAAGCAGTTTTAATTGCAGTAAAAGCAACTGGTAAAAGTGGTAATTTACCGATTTTAGAGAATATTTTTTTGAAATGTTTTGGACAAAATTTAGAAATATCAGCAACAAATTTAGAAATATCAATACTAACTAAAATATTAGCTGAAATTAAAAATGAAGGAGAAGTAACAATTCCAGCAAAAATTTTTTCATCTTGGTTGAATTTAATTTCTGATGAAGTTATTGATTTTGAAAAAAAAGAAGGAGAAACAATTTTTTTAAAAACACAAAATTCAAAAACAAATTTAAAAGGTTTCCCTTCAGATGATTTTCCAAAAATTCCTAATGTTCCAAGAGAAAATGAGTGTGAAATTTTAATTAAAGATTTTAAATCAGCTCTCCAAAAAACACTTTTCGCAACTTCAAATTCTGAAACTAGACCAATTTTATCTGGAGTTTTATTAATCAGTGATGAAAATAAATTAGTTTTAGTTTCTACTGATAGTTATCGTCTTTCTGAAATTAAAATTCCTTTTTCTATTTCTCCTAAAAAAGAAATTTATTCTATTATTCCAAATAAAACATTATTAGAAGTTGATCGTATTTTAAATGGAAAACATGAGGATGAAAAAATAAAAATTATTTTTTCAGAAAATCAAGTTTTATTTCAAATTGGTAATACTCAGTTAATTTCTAGGTTGATTGAAGGAAAATTTCCTGATTATAAAAAAATTATTCCTACTAATTTTAAAAATGAAATTTACATAAATCGCAAAGATTTTCTACAAAACATTAAAAGAGTATCTCTTTTTGCTCAAGAAAATAGTAATAGTATTCAACTTTCTTGTAAGGAAAATGAATTAGAAATTTTTACTAGTGAAACTGAAATTGGAAATGAAAAAGTGGTTATGAAATTAAAAGAAAAAGTATCTGAGAATATTATTTCAATTAATTCTCAATTTTTATTAGATGCAATTTTAGTTTTTTCTAGTGAAGAAATTTATTTAAAATTTGGCGAAAAATTAAATCCAATTTTAATTTCTTCAAAACAAGACTCTGATTTTCAGCATATTATTATGCCACTCAAAACATGAGAATTCTTGGGATTGATCCCGGACTTGCAAAAGTTGGATTTGCAGTTTTAGAAAATAAAAAAATTATCAATTGTGGAATTTTGAAAACTAATAAAAAAACTCCTTTTTCACAGAGATTACAACAAATTTCACAAGATTTAGAAAAAATTATTAATAAATTTAAACCACAAAAAGCAGGAATTGAAAAACTTTTTTTTGTTAAAAATATAACTAATGGTATTTCGGTTGCTCACGCTCGTGGTGTTATTTTAAAAACTTTAACTGATTATCAAATACCAATTTATGAAATTTCTCCTAAAGACGCAAAAATAGCAGTTTGTGGATTTGGTAATGCTTCTAAAAATCAAATTCAAAAAAGTATTCAATTAATTTTTAATCTTCCACAAAAGCCAATTTTTTATGATTCAGCAGATGCTATCGCTATTGCCTTTTCTATTTCAGAATAATTTTGCAATTAACTCCAAGAGAAAAAATTGAAAAATTAGAAGAAAGAATACTACAAAAATTTGCTGTTTTTTCTAAATTATCATTAGGAAAAAAATTTTCTGAATCCCCTGATTTTTTTAGAACTATTTTTCAAGTAGATCGTGATAGAATTATTCATTCTAGATCATTTCGACGACTTGCTGGTAAAACGCAAGTTTTTTTTGCTAATTATGGTGATCATTTTAGATCTAGATTTTCTCATACTATTGAAGTAGCTCAAATTTCACGTGATATTGCTAGAAATTTAGGAATTAATGAAGATTTATCAGAAGCTATTGCTTTAGCTCATGATTTAGGTCATCCACCATTTGGTCATGCTGGTGAGGAAAAATTAAATCAGATTCTACAAAATTTTGGTCAAAATTTTGAGCATAATTTACAATCATTAAGAATTATTGAATTTTTAGAAGAAAAATTTCCTAATTTTTCTGGATTAAATTTAAGTTTTGAATTACGTGATGGTCTTAAAAAACACTCTAATAATTCTGGTTTTTTAGAAGCTCAAATTGTAAATATTGCTGATGAAATAGCTTATTATCATCATGATTTAGATGATGGTTTTCGGGCTAATTTTTTTTCAATTTCTGATTTAAGAAAATTAAAAATTTGGAAACGGTCCTCAGAAAATATTTCAGAAGATATTTCTGAAAAATTTTACGTATCACAAGTTTTTTCAGAAATAATAAAAATTCTAATTTTTGATTTACTCTCAGAAATAAATAAAAAAATTGAGAAATTTTCTCTTTTTTCATCAGAAAAAATTTATAGCTTTAAAGAAAAAATTGCTGTTTTTTCTAAAAAAATTTATTTAGAAAAAAAAGAATTAAAAAATTTTTTATTTAATAAATTTTATAAAAATAAAAAAGTAATAAAACAATCAAGTTTTGGACAAAAAAAAATTGAGGAAATTTTTAATTTTTTAATAAAAAATCCTGAAAAATTACCAGAAAAATTTTTTACAAAAATTTCTAATAAAAATGAAAAAATAAAAATTATTTGTGATTTTATTGCTGGTATGACTGATAATTTTGCTACTAATTTTCTGGAAAATTATTGATTTTCAGAATTATTATTTTCTTTTTTTCTTTTTTTAAAATCAATTGGGATTATTTTTTTTTCAACCCCAGAATCATTAAAAACAATTGTTGGTGAAATACCTTTTTCCGTTAAAACAATTTTTGAATTATTTATTAAGCTATTTTCAGTTACTTCTAAAGATTTAAATTTTTGTGCATTTTCTTTAAAACTTTCTTGTGCTGCCAGATTAATAGTTTTAATTGCCAAAGCTTTAGCCTCAGCTTCAATTTTAATAGCTTCTGATCTTCCCCTTGCTCTTTCAATTAAAGATCTTTTATCAGCCTCAGCTTCAATAACTTTTGACTCAGCGTATCTTCTCATAGCTTCTTTTTCTGCTTCTGACTGAGTAATTTTAGCTTCTTTTTCTCGTTCAGCGGTAACCACCTTATCCATTGCTTTTTGTACATCATTTGCCGGAGAAACATCTTGTAATTCTACGCGTAAAATATTAATTCCCCAACCTTCAGTTTGACTATCTAATTCCGACTCAATTTTAGAATTAATAGTTTGCCTTTTAGCGTTTACTTCTGTGAACTCAAGTTCTCCTACAATGGAACGGAGAGTAGTTTGAGCTAAAGAAGGAATAGAATTAATGTAACTATTAACATTATAAATTGCTTTTAAAGGGTCAGCTACTTTGAAATAAACTACTCCATCAATTGATAAATTTAAATTATCTTTAGTGATAACTTGCTGTCTCCTAACGTCTAAACGAATTTCGGTGATATTTACTCTAATAACACGGTCCACAAAAGGAATTACCCACCTTAAACCTTGTTCTAATATTCGATAATATTTACCAAATCTTTCTACAATACCTTTTTCTACTGGTCTTATAATTTTAAATCCTAAGATAAAAATTACAAAAATAATTCCACCAAAAATTAAAGCATTATTCATTTTTATTAAAATTATTTATATATTAGCACAAAATCACTAGTTAAACTAGGTTTTACAAAAACCAGAAGGAGAAATATTTTTCAAAAATTATTATTTTTTTTGTTAAAATCACAATACTTTTTTTAAAATGGTTCAAGAAAAAACAGCGCTCTTTATTGGTAGATTTCAGCCATTTCATAATGGTCACCTTGATGCTATTTCGCAAATTTTTGTGAGTGGAATAGAATTTCTATTAATTGGTATTGGTAGTGCTGAAAAAAATTTTTTAGTAAAAAATCCTTTTTCTGCCGGCGAAAGATGGGAAATGATTTTTGAAAGCTTAAGAGGGAAAAAATTTTCTTCTCAATTTGCTATTTTTCCAATTTCCAATATTCGTCATTTTGCAGTTTGGCCACAGTATGTTACTAGTTTTTTACCACCGTTTAGTAAAATTTTTTCAGGATCCCCATTAATTCGTCACCTTTTTCAGAAATTTTCTGGGGTTAAAGTTTGTGAATTAATAAATAATAAAAATATTTCTGCTACTACTGTTCGTCAAAAAATAAAAACAGGGAAAAATATTTCTAATTTAGTGCCAGCAGAAGTAGAAAATTTTTTACAAAAAATCGATGCCCAAAAAAGACTTCAAGAAATTGAAAAAACGGGATTTAGTTCTTTAGAAAATTTTTAATTTTTTTTATTAAATGCCAAAAAATAATTTAAAACAACTTGATATTATGACTCATATTGTTGCTGGTTTTCCTGATTTTAATTTTAATGAAAAATTAGTACAAATTTTTGAAAACTTAAAAATTAATTTTTTAGAAATTCAGTTTCCTTTTTCTGATCCTGTAGCTGACGGACCGGTTTTAATGAAAGCAAATGAGATTTCGTTACAAAACGGAACTAAAATTTCAGATTGTTTTAATTTTATTAAAAAAATTAGGTCAAATTTTTCTGGTCAAATTTTTTTAATGGGTTACTTTAATCTAATTTTTAGGATGGGAATAGAAAAATTTTGTCAAAGCGCTAAAAAATTTGGTGCTAATGGTTTAATTTTTCCTGATATTCCTTTTGATGAAGCTTCTAATGAAAATTTTTTACAAACTTGCCAAA
>Ga0272440_1003277_pt1 | contig 12187 bp, 10 predicted proteins | sample SSMMMBAug17_FD_192440 | JGI IMG/M metagenome (GOLD analysis project Ga0272440, IMG submission 192440) | Marine sediment archaeal communities from Little Sippewissett salt marsh, Falmouth, MA, United States - SSM-MMB-Aug17 | ecosystem: Environmental > Aquatic > Marine > Wetlands > Sediment ... | reverse complement strand
TAAAGATAATGATTGCAATAGAATAGTAAAAACGATTCGTGGAGCCTCTGATGATTGTAAATTTAAAGACATACCTATAATAATTATGTCTGATGAGGATTCTAAACCTGTAATTGATGAACCTGTTAATGGATTTATCCAAAAAACTTTAAATCCTGATGCCTTGTTTAATTTCTTTTTAAATTTGAACCAGGATAAAGAAAAAAAAGATAACTCCTGTTAGGATGATAATATGGAAAAGTTTGTAGTAAAAGGCCAATGTCAGTTATCTGGGAATATTCAACCTGCTGGCAACAAAAATGAATCTCTTCCAGTACTGGCAGCGCTTTTATTGTCTAAGTCTCAAATAACTCTTAATAATCTTCCCAATATTGGGGATATTAATACAATGAAGCTTTTATTGGAAAGAATGGGAGTAGGAATTCAGTATAAAAATGAAAATTCCTATTTATTTGATGCTAAAAATTTGTTGTCTTGTGAACCAGATGTTGACCTATGTCGAAAAATAAGAGGTTCGTTCTTAATGGCATCACCATTATTATATAGGTTTGGTGAGGCAAGATTACCAGTACCAGGTGGTGATATAATTGGTCGTCGTAGATTAGATACACATTTTAAGGTTTTGACAGAATTAGGTGCTTCAATTGAACAGAAAGGTAATACTTTTTATTTTCGTTGTGATAAAGGCTTTAAAGGAACAGATTTATTCTTAGATGAAGCCAGCGTTATGGCAACAGAAAATGCTGTTATGGCTGCATCAGTAGCAGAAGGGACTACAACTATTTACAATGCCGCATGTGAACCTCACATACAAGGTCTCTGTAGAATGTTGAATGCCATGGGGGCTAATATCAAGGGGATTGGTTCTAATTTCCTTACTATTGATGGGGTAACAAGCCTTTCATCCTGCACTCACTCTATTCAACCAGATCATATTGAAGTTGGTTCATTAATTGGTCTTGCCGCGGTTACAAATAGTGAATTAACTATTGTAAAACCTGGACTTAATAATTTGGGTTTGATACTTCATTTTTTTAAAAGACTTGGCGTAAACACTGAGACTAAGGGAGAGGATTTGTATATAAGTCCAGGACAAGATCTTCATATTATCAATGATGCAGATAAAACTATACCTAAAATTGATGATGCTCCATGGCCTGGTTTTCCTGCAGATTTAACCAGTATCATGACAGTTGTAGCAACTCAGTGCCAGGGGACAATTTTGATATTTGAAAAATTATTTGAAAGCAGACTATTCTGGGTTGATAAATTAATAAGTATGGGAGCTCAAATAGTTCTATGCGATCCTCATCGGGCAGTTATTGTTGGACCTTCAAATTTAGTAGGAATGAAATTAAACAGCCCTGATATTAGAGCTGGAATGGCTCTTTTAATTGCTGCTATGTGTGCCAAAGGTACAAGTGAAATATATGATATTCAACAAATAGATCGAGGATATGAAAAAATTGACCAACGTTTAAACTCACTTGGTGCTGAAATTCAAAGACAAAAATCATAAAAATTTATATTTCGGAAATCACCTTACAAAATATTTTGATAAAGGAAAAAAATGTTCAAAGACTTAAAACTTTCGACTCGAATACTATTACAGGGGCTTACTATCATTATTTGTTTTATACTTTTACTAATTGGTATTTATCCTAAATTCAAAGATATGATTTATAAAGGCAAATATCTTAAAACGCAACATGTTGTTGAAACAGTCCATGGAATCATTGTTCATCATGCAAATCAGGTGGAGGCAGGTAAAATAACAATAGAAGAAGCTAAAAAAAATGCCCTCAGTGTTATAAAATCACTAAGATATGATGGTACACAATACTTTTGGATCAATGATTTACATCCTCGTGTAATTATGCATCCTATCAAGTCATCCCTGGATGGAAAAGATGTTGCTAAAGTTAAAGATCCTAAAGGTAAAAAATTATTTATGGCTTTTGTTGATACTTGTAAAAAAGATGGTGAGGGTTTTGTTGATTATTATTGGCCAAAACCAGGTGAGGATGAACCTGTACCTAAAATTTCTTATGTAAAACTATTTAAGAAATGGGAATGGATTGTGGGGTCAGGTATTTATATTGACGATGTTGAAAAAGAAATAAGGCAAATAACATTGGTATTGGCAGCAATTATTTTTTTAATTACAATAGCTGTTTTTATTATTTCATACATTATGGCCAAATCCATTAGCGCACCAATAACTCGAATTGTTGGAGGCTTATTTGATACTTCCGATCAGGTTGCTGTATCTGCAAATGAAGTCTCTAGTGCTGGACAATCACTGGCATCAAGCTCTACTGAGCAATCTGGGGCTGTTGAAAATACCCTTTTATCACTTGAAGAACTGGCTAAGCAGAGTCATAAAACCTCAGAAATGACTAATGGTGCTAACATCTTAATGAATGAAAATATTGCTAAATCTGGTCAATCATTAAAAACACTTGTTAAACTGACAAATAACATGACTCAAATTGAAAATGATAGTGATAAAATAGGACAAATCATTAAAACAATAGATGAAATTGCATTTCAAACCAATCTTCTGGCTTTAAATGCTGCTGTAGAGGCAGCACGAGCTGGTGAAGCTGGTGCTGGATTTGCTGTTGTTGCAGATGAAGTTCGTAATCTGGCCATGAGATCAACAGAAGCTGCAAAAAATACTCAACAACTATTAAATAATACCATTGATGGTGTCGCAAAAGCGTCCAATGCAATTAAAACAATTAATCAGGATTTTAATGGTATTGTTGAGTCAGCAACGTCTATTGGTGAAAAAACATTTGCAATAACAGAAGCAAGTAAGGAGCAATCCTCTCAAATTGAGCAAATAAGGGTAGCTGCATCGGAGATAAATTCAACCATTCAAAGCGTATCTGCTGGTGCAGAAGAAGCCTCAGCTACTTCAAGTGAACTTTTTCACCAGGCAGAAAAAATGAAAAAATATATTGCAAACCTTCAAAATGTCATCAAAGGTAAGCAGATAAAGCAAAATTGAATTTTAAAATGTTAATGATAATTATATTTTTACGAAAAACTGTTGAATCCAATTACATAACTTGTTAAGTAAACAAGATTCATCGAAATCAAAAGAGGTAAACAATGATTTTAAAACACAATGCATTTAAAAAGAATTACATAAGATGGAGTTGCATTTGCTTTTTAGCTTTAGTATTTTTAGTACCACACACAGCAATCGCTAAAAAGAAGAAAAAAATGCTATTAAAGTGTGGGACAAATACTTTTGCACCCTTTGGATTTGAGAAGAATGGTAAAATTCAAGGTATTGAAGTTGAGTTATTGAATGAAGTTGGACGTCGATTGGGTTTTGATATTGAGATAAAAATTTATCCCTGGGCAAGCTTACTTGAAAGTATGCGTTTTGGAACATTGGATTGTATGTTTGCAGCTTTCAAGACTGAGGACCGGACAGAATTTATGCATTATACCAATGTTCCTGTTCATATTTCATCTCTGGTTTTTTATGTGCATGAAGATAAAAAAATGAATTTTTTAGGCAATATAAAAGATCTTAAAAATAAACGTATTGGTATTGTTCAGGGTTTTAAAAATCCTTATATGTTTGAAAAAGGGGAACGCAGGCAAATATATCAGGTTTTCCGATTAAGAGATTTAGAAATTAATTTCAAGATCTTGCAAAAACATTGCATTGATGCTGTTTTAGTTAATAGACATGTTGGGGAATATACTCTCGGGCAATTAAAAATGGAAGGAATTTATCCTTTATCAGTTCCATTAACAGCTACGCCTGCATATATTACATTTTCAAAATTTTTAGAAACCAAAGATAAAAATTTGAAAAAAGATTTATCATATTTAGTCCCTCAATTTGATGCTGTTTTGTTTGAAATTTTCACAGATGGTACTTACCAGCGAATTTTTCAAAAATATATGAATACAAAGTGAACAGGTTAAGTCTATGAGTCAAGAAAAATATAGAGTAGTTTTTAAAGGTAAAATTAGTGAATCTGCTAATCAGGATGATGTTAAGAAAAAGCTGGCTAAAATTTTAAAGATGACAGATGAAAAAGCTGAAAAACTTTTTTCAGGTAAAGCTATTGTTATCAAAAAAAATGCAGGTTTAGAGGTCTGTAAAAAAATTCAGGCTGCTTTTAAAAAAGCTGGTGCTATTTGTGTAATAAAAAAACAAGTACCGCCCAAAAAGGAAAAAGCGCCTGAAGAAACTGAGGATCAAGCTCCAAGTTTCGTTATGCCAGCCACTTCCCCTGGAAAGATTACACTTGCGAAAAAAGAAGAGGAATTACCAGGAAAGCCAGCAAAGAAATCAAAGGTCATTTTGTTAGGACTCTTTTTAGGAGGATTTGGCTTTCATAAATTCTACACCAGCAGAAATTTTATGGGGTATTTGTATTTATTTTTATCCTGGTCTGGAATATCATATATCTTTGCATTACTCGATTGTTTAATATATTTGTTCATAAAAAAAGAAACTTTTGAGAGAAAGTTCAGGCTATTAGGTGTAAAAAAGCACATTATTCTGGCATTTCTAATTGGGACAGCTTTAATTAGTACAGAAGTATATTTAGGGATCACAATTGGAATTCCTAAATATATCGAATATCGTGACAGAGCATTACATCTTGCAGTAGACCATGAACTTAATTATTTTTGGGTTATGCAAGAAGTTTATTATCTTGATCATAACCGATATGCATTAAGTATGAAAGAATTACAATATAAATCTAAATATCCTGAAATTATTCTAAAATTAAATGAAGCTACAAAAGATTGTTTTAAAGTTGAAGGTAAGCATCCCAAGCTTGATTATCCCAGAACTATAGATTGTCAGGGTAAAATTGAAGATGGCTTTAAGTTATAAATAATTTTTTTTATCGTTGTCTTCGATCCATAAAAAAACAACTACCAGGAGTGGATTTTGCAATCTTTTTTACCTCAGCACAAATATCATTGACTTCGATATATTTACTAAATTGTCTCTTTGACAAATCCACTCCTGACAGACTGATACTCATAATTGGAAAAAATTTTTTATCACCAGAACGATTTGTTGACTCAAAACCTTCTATATTAAGATCCTTAGCATTATAAAACTGACGAATACCATTATCAAAACGTTTAATAATTGTTTCTGCAACACTTTGACAATTAGATGATTCAGATATCACAACAAAATCATCTCCTCCAATATGTCCTATAAATGCATCATCACTTTTCATTTCATTAAAAATATTTTTGAATAAATCAGCAGTGAACCGAATTACATCATCACCTCGGACAAAGCCATATTTATCATTATAAGCTTTAAAATGATCTAAATCAGCGTGTATAACACAAACTTTTTTATTATTATCAAGAGCTGAAGTTATGGCATCTGCAATGCTGTTATTTCCTGGTAATCCAGTGCTGGGATTTGCATCTAATGCTAACTTATTAAGACGTTCAAGTTCTTTTAGAGCAAGATATCTTTGAATATGACTTTTTACTCGAACTCTTACAATTGTTGGACGAATTGGTTTGGTAATGTAATCAACAGCTCCTAATTCTATTCCTTTGAATTCATCTTGATCTTCGGTCATTGCTGTAATGAAGATAACAGGTATATCTTTGGTAGTTTTATTACTTTTTAGATGCTTACAAACTTCATAACCATCCATTTCTGGCATAATGATATCAAGTAGAATTAAATCTGGTAAATTTTTGGAATTTGACAGTTTCAGAGCCTGTTTTCCCGATTTTGCAACAATTATATCGTAATCAGTTTTTAACAGATTTACCAATAAATCTATGTTATTTTTTTCATCATCTACTATTAAAATAATTGGTTTTTGTTTAGTTATCATGTAATATATCTCCTTAAAAAAAGTATATATAAAAACAATGTGAAAAAGGAGGCTCTATTGGAAACAATATTCTATGAATACATTATCTATTTTCCTGATGAATCTATTCGGCGCTACAGGGTTGATATTGATAAAAAAAGAAGAAGAATAATAAACACAAATATCAATGCAGAAGATGGTATAGAGTGGACAGATTTAGAAAATTATCAGTGTGAAAACTGCCCATTAAATACAAAAGATTTTCCAAAATGTCCAATTGCACATAATTTACATTCTCTTGTTGAAGTTTTCGGCGATCAAATTTCGTTTGAAGAAGTTTCAGTTGAAATAATTAGTGATCAAAGAACCTATAAAAAAGATACAACGCTTCAAATTGCATTGCAGTCATTGTTTGGAATCCTGATGGCCGCCAGTGATTGCCCAAATATGAATTTTTTATCTTCCATGGTTTTGTTCCATTTGCCCTTTGCAAGTTTTGAAGAAACCATTCTTCGTGCTGCTTCTTTTTATCTTTTAAAACAATATTTCCTAAAAAGGGATAACCAGCAATATGATTACAGCATGGAAGGCCTGAAAAAACAATATGAAGCTGTTGAAAAAGTAAACCAGGGGCTATTAGACAGAATTCAGTCTATAGAAACAGAAGGTGATGCCAGTTTAAATGCTATTACCACATTAAATGCTTTTGCTCAAATGTTCTCATTACAATATGAGCTGGACCTGGCTTCAATTCAATATGTTTTTAATGATACAAACGAATTATAGATTTTTAAATTTTTTTAGGACTTTTATTTAATAAGACTTTGTGTTTAATAACATAGATAATTGATAAAAACTAAAAATATTTATTTAAAATATTGTAGATATGTCTTGACTTCAATCCCAGTATTTCGTAGATAACTTAAAATTATTAATTTTTAACTTTTTTTGATTATATAAACGATTTATTAATATTGTTAAAAAATATTATTAAACGTTAATAACTGAACAATCAATTATGGTTTAAGGATAAAAATTTAGCTTTTTATGGACATACCAGATCAATCCTTTCTTTTATTATTATTAATTATACTCTCTGCATTTTTTTCAAGTGTTGAAACAGCATTTGTTTCTTTATCCGATATTCGTATCAAACATCTTTGCGAAAAAAGCAATAAAAAAGGTATCTTACGTGTAAAACGTCTAAAAGACAATAGTGAAAGATTAATTATAACCATTCTTATTGGCAATAATCTAGTCAATATAGCGGCCTCATCCATTGCTACCAAGGTAGCTATAGATATTTTTCAATCCAAAGGGATTGGAATATCTATAGGAGTAATGACCTTAATTATATTAATTTTTGGAGAAATTGTTCCTAAAAATATTGCAATGGTTAAAAATGAGTTAATTGCAGTAATCGCAGCACCTATAATTCGTTTATTACAAATTGTTTTATTCCCGGTTATTTTTTTCCTGGAAAAATTAACAATTTTTGTTGCAAAGCCTATGAATAATGAAGAACCTGAACCAATTATTACAGAAGCAGAAATTAAAAGCGTAGTAACGCTTGGTGAAGAAATAGGTGAAATCGAAAAAGATGAAAGGATTATGATACATAATATTTTTCGATTTAGCGAGCTACAGGCCAATGAAATAATGACAGATAGAACCCAAATTTTTTCCTTAGATTCTTCATCTTATCTTAAAGAAGTGGCAGATGAAATTGTTGCAAAAGGTTTTTCTCGAATTCCAGTTTATGAAGAAAACTCAGATAATATTAAAGGTATTTTATATGCAAAAGATATCTTACAGCGCACATTGTCCAAAAATGAAGACAGTAATTTAAAAGATTTAATAAGACCGGCAATGATTATTCCAGAAACAATGTTAATTGATCAACTACTCAGAGAATTTAAAAAAGAAAAAGTTCATATTGCTATGGTTGTGGATGAGCATGGTGGTATAAGTGGATTAATTACCATTGAAGATGTTCTTGAAGAAATAGTAGGAGATATATACGATGAGACAGATAAAGATGATGAACGTGTTAGAGTAGTAGATGATAGCATTAGCTATGTAAAAGGTGAAACAGAAATTGAAGAAGTTAACCGCGTTCTGAGTTTAAATTTAAGTGAAGAAGAGGATTATGAAACCATTTCGGGATATATCTTATCACAACTGCGCCATATTCCAGAAGTTGGAGAAGAATTATCCCTTGATAATATAATCATGCGCATTAAAAAGGCTGATCAGCAAAGAATTATTGAGGTAGAGATAGAAAAAAGAGCCTCTATGGATAAAAGCCAATTAATAATTAATAATGAACCTGATTCTTTACAGGAAACTTGATAAAAATTATTAATTAACTACTTCTTTAGTATCAACATACTTTCAAGAATAACCCCATCAATATCACTATTTACAAGAACATGAAAAACATCTTCAGGTGATTCACAGATTGGTAGCCCGCTTAAATTTAATGAGGTATTTAATAATGCTCCAATACCTGTTATTTGATGGAACTCATTTATCAGTTCCCAGTAAGACGGGTTAGTTTTTTGGGTGACAATCTGAGGTCGGGTAGTAAAATCACCTGAATGAAGTGCCCCAAATATTTCATCTTGAGCTTTTGGAGTAGTTTTGCATGCCACTGTCATGAATGGAAATTTAAATTGCTTAGGATTAATCAGATAGTCTTTCGCCTTGAAATCCAAAACAGATGTTGTAAATGGCATCCAAAAATCTCTTTTTTTAATTTTTGCGTTTATCATTCGAACAATATTTTTTTTATTTGGGTTGGCTAAAATAGATCTATTTCCCAATGCTCTTGCACCAAATTCCATTCTTCCAACAAATCGTCCAATAATTTTTCCTTCAGCGATTAACTTTGCAATACCAGGATTTGTCATATCCCTATGAATTTCATATTTATCTTCATGATCCTTGATAAAATTAGTAATACGCTTTTCTATTTCATCTAAAGAGTAAGAGTTTCCTAAATACATATTATTAATCGGTTGAATGTCTGAACTTTTATTGTTTTCATCCAACCAGGAAAAAATAGAACCAATACAAAGAGATTCATCTCCTCCAGAAGCAGGTACAAAAATTTCATCTATTTCATCAAGTTCACCGATAACCATATTTGCCTTTATATTAAGAGCTACACCCCCAGATATTGTAAGTTTGCGTTTATTTAATTTTTTTGCCCAATACTTAACCAGATCTAACATCATATTTTCTGTGTATTTTTGTAATGCTCCAGCAATTGAATCAAAGCGGATACCTTCAAGTCTTTCTTTAAAATAAAAATAACTATCTTTGGGAAGCTCTTTATATTTAACTTCGCCATCTTCAAAATACCATGTATTTTCAAATATTTTTACAGCATCTTCAACATATTTAGGGTCTGCATATGCTGCCAGGCCCATTACCTTATGTTCATGTTCATTAGGTTTCATACCCAAAAGTAAAGTTATATATCTGTAAATTCTACAAACATTAAAATTGGTATATCTTTTATGGCATTCTAAAGATTTACCATCGTGAGTCCATACAGATGCGTTGGCATCATCGCCAAAGCCATCTACTGCAATTATAAGAGAATCTTCTTTTTTCAAGGGAGAAGCATATAAAGCATATGCAGCATGTGAATATTCATGGTTTACAAAATGAATGGATTTAATGCATGGATATTTACCAAGTTCTTTAGCTCGAACTTTTTTAAACATAGTTTTAGGATCATTCGATTTATATAATTCATCAACTATATCTTGAGAAAGTAAATTATCAGTATTGATTTTTTCTGGAAAAATTTTTTTAAGTTTAACCGGTTGTTTAAGATATAATTTTTTGTACCAGTAATCGTGTTGTTCTTTTAGATAATCTTTAATGCTGAACGTACACTCTCTTCTTAGCAAATAATGTTCAAAATCAAGATTCCATGATGGTATAATTGCTGTTTGCGGAAAAGGTATATTATTTTCCTCACAAAATTTAAGTACTTGTTGAATGGACTGATGTGGAAAAATAGTTTCATTTTTTATTTTTGTACATCTTTCTTCACTAATGGCAAATACAATTTGATTTTTATAATACAGTGCACATCCAGATGTTATAGCAATCTGTACACCAAGTATACTCGAATCGTTCATTACTAATTCCTTTTTATCATTTATTTATATACTTGAAAATATGTTCTTAAATCACCACCAAATCCTAATTTAAACCAACCTCTTTTAGGACTGTTCACACCTTCTAAATCAACACATTTTATGTTGTGATTAATGGCCAAATCTTTAAACGCATCCCAAAATGCAATAGTTCCTCGATATCTTTCATTGGTATCTGGATTTCCAGCTCCAAAAAGATAATAAGCTCTTTTGGAATCAAAACAAAAGATTGTGATATAAATTAATTCCTTCTCAGGATTATAAGCTTCGTAAATATGGCACATTTGATTTTCATGAAGAGCATATATAAGATCTCTCATTTGTTGTTGTTTTCTTTTTGCAACTGATTCATTTTGCTTTGCCATTAAAGATTTGTAGAATTTCATAAAGCTATCAACATTTTTACCTTTACAAACAAATGCATTTTTTTTTCTAGACTCTCGAATATTTCTTTGACGTAATGTCTCCAAATTTTGAAATAAAACAGTTTTTTCTTCGGGTAAATCTTTAGAAAGCTCTTCAATATTCAAATATGATGTATAACGAAGATCCACATAAAATTTTTCCGCTGGATTTTTTGAGTGATAATTGTGCCATAAAAAAGGGCGTTGGTCCTCAAATTGAGGAGCTAAAGCCATTTCAATCCCTTGATATTTTTTCAGTAACTCTTCTATGACAAAATCTGTAATTTCAAAACGTTCAGTACGAGCTTTTACAGCTTTCTGCATGGGATCATTCAAAAAAAGTATACCATTATAAATAACAAGTTCATCCAATACACATTTGCTACTATCATCATTCAAAATTAATGCTACACCAGCTTTTAACTGTCCACCTTTATGAATAAAATAACATGCTGTTTGTTTTCCCAGAGCATTTAGAAAAACAGGATGAGAAAAAACTGTTCCTTGTGGTGATTTATCTATCAATGAAATCCATTCACTTTGATTTTCAACATTGGTAATGCAAAATTTTGACATTATGCTCCAACCTTTTGTTTTCTATTTACATAATTTTCTATATATATTAGTCTATCATTAACAAAGGCCTTTTCATCAGGAATAGCCTTTCTGGGGTAATAACACTGTTTGCAGACTTTTATACTTTTAAAGCCATCTTTTTGACAATGAATATCTCTTATTCTATTCATTTTTGATCCATGCCAGATTTCATGAATTGTTTCTTCATAAGCATTACCAATAATTTCGTCTCCATCTTCATCATTACTACACAAAAGCACACGACCATCACTTCCAACAACAATTCGCTGATATAATTGTGGGCAAGAAAAATTCTCTACATAGACAATTTCATCATCGTTTCTTAAATAATCAATTAATGGATTAAATGAAACTAAATCAGAAACAGGTGATAGAAGATTGTAATATTTTGTAGGATCATGGCGAATTGCCGGCCAGACACCCTGAACTTTTATAACAGGTTTTTTGAAATTCTGTTCATCTTTCCATGTCTGGATATCTTTTAATCTTTGCAATGTATCCTGAAATTTTAATGGTCTTCTGATTGCATTATAGTGCTCATCTGTGCCATCAACAGAAATTGAAATCCAATCAATTCCAGAGTCAGTAATTTCTTTAAAAAAATTCAAATTTAAATTACCACCATGAGTCAATGTAGATATTTCTTTTATACCTTTTTTTTTGGCATAAGAAATAGTCTCAACAAAATTTGGGTGGAGAGTAGGTTCCCCCCTTAAACTTAACCTTATTGCATAAACATTTCCTGCAATTTCATCAATAATCTTTTTAAATAAGTCTAAATCCATCAATTGTTTTTTGACTTTCGATTTAAATAATTCAGTATTAGTATAGCACATAGGGCACTTTAAATTGCACATGGAAGATAGTTCAAGGTCAACTAGTAAAGGGTAATCCCTGACATGATTTTGAACAGGCAGGTCTTCCCAAAGCCTGCGATATTCCTTATAGTCTTTTTCCCATCCATAAGACAATTTTTTTGAAAAAGCTTTTTTTCTTGATTCAGTATCAAGCTCGAAATGTCCTTTATTGATTGGTATGTAGCGAGTATCTTGTTCCATTTATATTCAATGCCTTTCAGTTTAGATATTGTATTATCAAATCTTACATTTTTTAATAAATTCATGCAATAAAAAATCAAAAATACAATTCAAGAAGCAGAGTTTAAAGCCTT
>Ga0272440_1003276_pt1 | contig 12187 bp, 7 predicted proteins | sample SSMMMBAug17_FD_192440 | JGI IMG/M metagenome (GOLD analysis project Ga0272440, IMG submission 192440) | Marine sediment archaeal communities from Little Sippewissett salt marsh, Falmouth, MA, United States - SSM-MMB-Aug17 | ecosystem: Environmental > Aquatic > Marine > Wetlands > Sediment ... | reverse complement strand
AGTATATCATGCGCTATTCACCGGAAATTGCCATTAAATTATCTGGCAATTCATTAAATATCAACAATCAATCACGAATCAGACATTATCCTTTGTATATGGCAGGTGGATTATTATCATCAATGATACCCACTGCGAATTTCCCTGAACCATAAAAATGCTGAAAGGGGGTCGCCGGGATATATCCAATGAAAAAACATTTAACAGAGACGTTCGTGGCCTGGTATCTGCCAAGGAATGCTTGTAAAATAAGTTCCCCATTTACTTATGTGCCAGCCCGATGTAGGGGCGAACCTTATGTTCGCCCTCGAACGAATAACGCTTTCATTCCTATGTACGATGGGCGAACATAAGGTTCGCCCCTACACGTTCTTGGCACATATGTAAATGAGGAATTTATTTTTCGAGCATTCCTAACCTGTTCATTCGCCAGATGCGCTAAAATTTGTACAAATATTTGCATTCAATTGTCAAGAAAATTTTTCCAGGGCGTTGCATCGTTTATAAAAATTTTGATTTGAAAAAAAACTTTTGCGGTCGCAATTTTCTCATTTATTACCCTGCCTGACGCCTTGTTTAACAACTATTTGTTCTCCTATTTCAATAAGTTGTACCACTGCACACACTGATCTAAGGAAAACTCGAAAAATAAGTTCCTCATTTACTTATGTGCCAGCCCGATGTAGGGGCGAACCTTATGTTCGCCCTCGAACAAATAACGCTTTCGTTCCTATGTACGATGGGCGAACACAAGGTTCGCCCCTACATCGGGCTGGCACATAAGTAAATGAGGAACTTATTTTTAGTGCATTCCTAAGCGAAAATATATGATCAATTACGTATTCACGTTTTTTGAAAAAGGTTTGAAAAAAGATGCATGAGGGTTCTTTGAAGGTCAGCTTTTTTTACAGGTTTGGTTAAAAACTTCGAAAAAACATTTTCGCTGAATTGATCAAAATTCTTTTCAGTTCCCAAATGATATAAAAGGATCATGGGCAAGTTTGACAGACGTTCTTCAGCCTTAAGTGCGCGTCCCAATGCATCACCCCTTAGCCCCGGCATTTCCAAATCAATGATAACAATATGGAATGGTGAATGATCAGCCAACGCTTTGTATATCAATTGGATGGCTTCAAAGCCATCTGAGGTAACTACCACGTGCATATTCCAGGAATGCATATACCCTTTAAGGGTATTACAAGTGTTTTGGTTATCATCAACAATCAGAACTTTTTTGTCGGATAAAGCATTTTGAATCGGAACGTGATGGTCATTTATGTTCTGTTTTTCTAAAAGAACAGTAAACCAGAATTCGCTGCCTTTTCCATCATCACTGGTCACACCGATGTCACCGCCCATCATTTTGGACAGCTGCCTGGATATTGCCAGGCCCAGTCCAGTGCCACCATATTGTCGTGTATGAGAGGTATCAACCTGGGTAAAATGATCAAACAAAGTATCCTGCCTGTTTTGGGGAATACCAATGCCTGTGTCTTTCACCTCAAAACGTAACATGGCAGTATCTGATGATTGCGACACCAGATGTATTCGAACAATGACTTCTCCTGCGTGTGTGAATTTAATTGCATTGCCAACAAGATTATTGATGATCTGACGCAGACGATTCGGATCCCCGCGTAATTTGACAGGAATTTCAGATGAAATATTAATACCCAATTCCAGCCCTTTTTCATGCGCTTTCAATGCCAGGGCTGAAATGATATCATCCATCAAGGTTTGTAAATCAAAATTTATGTTTTCCAGTGACAGTTTTTTGGCTTCGATCTTTGAAAAATCGAGAATGTCATTAATGATAGTTAACAAAGACTGTGCGCTGGTGTTAACAACTTCAACATACTTTTTTTGATTTTCTTTTAAATCTGATTTGATTAATAGATCTGCCATCCCAATGATGCCATTCATTGGTGTACGAATTTCATGGCTCATATTGGCTAAAAATTCACTTTTTAAACGATCCAGTTCACGCAGTCTTTCATTTTGATTTTTAATTTCTTTTTGAGAAATCTGAAGTTGAATATTGGCATCTGCCTCTTTTTTACGTGCGATTTCCAGTTCTTTATTTTTTTGTTCAATTTTTTTGTGTCGTTCTTCTGCCTCTGCCAATCTGACAGCGCCAATTTGATGTTTGAAATTCATACGAATCAGCATAATGGTAAAAATAAATAACAGGGCGCAAATGAGAACCATTCTGATTAATAGCTTCTTTGGATCATCTGTCCCAAATATTTCAATGGAAGAAATCAACTTGACTGTTTCAAATGGCATTTTATTATCTTCCACCGAAAAAAGAAGGTATGTTTTTTTATCAATGAGATTCTTGTAGGTCTGGATGCCCCGATTTAATAATTCTCGTATGTCACCGCTTTTGAAATTTATTGTTTGACCCGATGGATTAAAAATCGGGTATTTACGTTGCAGGTCAGTAAACAAAATAAAATGTTCATCAGAATGATTGGCTTGAAAAAAGTGATCAAACAAAAGACTGTAAGACATCCATCCAGTCAAGCGGCCAATCAATTTTTTTTTTAGGAAGCATGGCACTGAAACGATAATAAAACCTGGATTGGCACTATCATGACGCATATATGAGTCTGTTGTGTCAGTAGGAATTGCGGCAGCGTTATCATATGAAATTGAAGGCGTTAAATTTTCTGAAGTAACATTGACAAGGATTTTTTGGGTATCCATGAAAATAATTTTTGGAAATAATATATCATTATTATAAGTGTTTTGAGTCTGAAAATCTTGAAGGCGCTTTTTCACATTATTCTGGCTGATTGCCAGGCCATACATTAAGGTCATGCCCATCGCTTTATTCTTAAAATATGTATCAATCGTGCGATCAGATGCGAGATCAATAAAATCTTTTTGCCGCTCATTTAAAAATGCCTTTACAGCATCGACTTTATCGAAAAAATCTTTATATGCTCTTTGCACGGATCGGTTTCTTAATTCAAGACTTGCCTGATAGTTCAAAAAGATAATCTGGAACGCAAAACCCATTATCAGTAGGATTCCAAGAATGTATGCAAAACGTTTTACAATTATTTTCATAATTCAAGGTCTTTATTTGAGGCGCAAAAATTGACGCCTCAAATAATTAAAGATCATTGTTTGAGATCGCTGAAAAAATTTGGATAAAATTGAAAGGCCAGGGGATAATATTTGTTAACAAGCTTATATAACGTGCCATCATTTTTAATTTTTATCAGAAAATCGTTAAACGTCTTTCTGAGCACAGAAGCATCTTTCGTAAATCCGGCACCCATTCCCTGAAATTTGGAAACTGGACCGATTACTTTGACTTTATCGCCCCATTTTTCAAGCGCAACCAAAGCGTCAGGAACATCAAGGATGGTACATTCAGCTTCCCCCTGAATAATGGCTGGTGCCATATCCGCCAAACCACCTGAAAAGCTTTTTAAAATTGCACCCACATCTGAAAGCTGATACAGGTCTGCATCCAAACAGGTATTTTTTTTCTCTAACACAGTTTTGTTTTTCAACATCGCTTTAACCGCAGTAATATCATCCTCTGGATTTCCAGTCGGATGGACTGGATTCATAGGCGAATCTGAACGTGCAAGCAGCCATACCTGGGTGGGAAAAGTAGGCGTAGAATAATTGACAACTTTTTGACGCCAGGGCAGAATGGTCAAACCATTGGCGATAATATCCCCTTTAGGCTTTGTAATACCCAGAATATCCACTTCTGAGCCCCTTGCTTTTACCTTGATTCCAGACAAATCTGTGATTACTGTTGCGAATGTCGTTTCAACATGTTGATACCTTACACCAAGATGTTTCGCAAATAATTGCATAATTTCAGTATCATAGCCATCACCAGCACCTGTGTTGAAATTGGCATAATAAACACCCAGATGCCGCAACACACCGCTCTCTTTTATTTCTTTAAGCGTGGTAGCGGAACCGGTTGACATCCATGCCAGAATCAATATTAATGAAATAAAAATTTTTTTCATTGGCTTCCTCCTGAGGTCGGCCCTGATCGGACCAAAAAAATTTTTCAACCCTTTTATTTTGTTAAAAAATAAAAGTACCATTTCCATATTCGTTCTTAGAATGCCCATTTTGCTTCCAATTCGACAAGTCGGACAGGTCCGACCTGACAGACCCAAAAGGGTACTACTTGAAACGACAATCAGAGCGTTTCTCGCAAATTTCACTTTCACTGGCTGTCAACCACCCTGATTTACTTTCACCAACCTTGTCGAATCTGTCAACATATGGCTTGATGTCCAACAAGGGCGTATTGTCCAAAATATCAACATCAGAAATAATCAGCGTGTTTTTATTAATGCTTTTAAGGCGGACAATGGAAATTCCAATATGATTGGGACGCAGCGGCGATCTTGTTGCAAAAACTCCTCTTGTTTGTTTATCCATAAATGGTTTTACCAATAATTCAGTTCGGGATGCTTCATGAAAATAATAAATGAGATAAATATGGGTAAAGCCATCCAAATCTTGTAAACCATCAGCGTATTCTTCATAAATGATAGCAGAGCCTTCAATCCCAACAGCTCCTTTGGGTTGAATGGGCATGTTCTCAATGGATTTATGTGGGGAATGAATCATTCCAATTGGATAAATTTTTTGCATAATGATCTCCTACCAATGAAGCAAGGATGCTGCCCAGGTGAATCCCGCACCAAAGCCACACAAAAGAACCAGATCATTTTCTTTCATCTTACCTTGACGAAGGGCCTCGCACATACAAATTGGGATTGTTGCCGCAGTTGTATTTCCTGTCCATTGAATGGTATTGACCATTTTTTCTTCAGGTATCTTAAGCATTGAGGCAGTCATCTGGTTGATTCGAAGGTTCGCCTGATGAAACAAAACAACATCAATATCATCCACTGTTTTGCCTGTTTTGATTAAGACTTCTTTAGAAACTTCAACCATTCGTCGGGTCGCGTGTTTAAAAACAGTACGTCCATTCATTTTGGGATAATGATGACCGGCATCAAGGTCCTCATGAGAAATAAAAAAATCATAAGCATTGCACGGATACTCCAGCCATAAAGCATCTGCATGTTTACCCTGGGAATACATTGAATGCCCTAATATTCCCTGATGATCCTTCGTTGATGGTCCAACCACAGCAGCACCGGCACCATCACCAAATAGAACTGTAACAGCCCTGCCATCTTTGCTAAAATCAAGACCTCTTGAATGAACCTCAGCGCCAACCACAAGAATATGTTTATACATGTCACTTTTTATCAGACTGTCGGCCATTGCCAGACTATACAAAAAGCCTGTGCATTGATTGCGAACATCAAGAGCACCAACAGGTCGGTCTCCAAAGAGTTTTTCCTGAAGAAAACATCCATTGCCTGGAAAATAATGATCAGGACTCAGCGTTGCAAAAATTATGAAATCAATATCATCAACACCGAGATTGGCATTCTCAAGGGCCTCTTTTGACGCCTCGAATGCCATATCTGTACCGCTCTCATTTGTTACATAATGCCTGGATTTTATTCCGGTTCTTTGTTGTATCCATTCGTCTGAGGTTTCCAATGTTTTTATTTGTTCCAATTCCTTATTTGGAACGGCTCGTGATGGCAAATATTTGCCAACACCCATAATTCGTGAAGATTGTGCCATTTGCTTGTTCCTTTAATTCTTTGATAATTAATGATTTTATTCAATGGTCAAAAAAATATTTTAAGTACGTGTTTATAAATATAACTGAAATCATCTTTCGATTCAACCTTAACTTGATTTGGGGATAAATTTTCGCCATTTCCTGTTGAGGGACGAACGTTATCAAGGGGATATTTTTTTTTGGACAATTATTATTCCAAATTTCCATCGTTCCATAAATAAGTTGATTCATTATTCACAATAAGCTATATTGGAGGCTTTATGAAAACCAATAGCAAAACCTTATGAAAATTTGCCGGAAATGAGATTTTATCATTATGTTAGATCCAGAAAATATTTTCGAAATACTTAAACAAAAAAAGCGCGTTATCAAAAAAGAACAAACAGAAGCCCGAGAAGTGTTTTTTCAACTCAGGTTTGATGGTTCCGGCGCATGTATTCATATCGTTGATGCAGATAATAACGAAATTGATGCATCATACGAGCAATACAGCGGTGCCACACGTGAAATACTCAAATCTATTGATAACATTCAGGAAAAAAATAGCTTTCGAATTGACTGGAAAATCCCAGGTCGTCGAATCAATCTGGCAGATCATGAATTTATGATCTGGCAATTACGTCACTGCGATAATTTTATTTCTGAAGATCGAAAACCCATCACATTTATTGATGAATCCGCCCGCTTGATTCTTCGGATTACCGAAAAATCAAGCAAAAACCAACAATTGCTTGATAGTGCCATTGTATTAAGGTCACAGGGTATAGATTTTGTTGATATTCAGTTTATCAATGAAAGCCACGTTTATCATGATGGACAAATATTTGTTATTGAACCGGTTGGTGAACATTTTCAAAATATCTCTTTGTTTCAAACAATTTTTTTGGAGAAAGATTTAAACAAATTCCTGGCCTTGTTTTACTCCTTTTTCATGAATATTCAAGTTCGCTATAAAAAATATAAAGTGATTAAGGGACAGCCCACAAAAACGACCCCAATTATAATTATTGAAAAGATCAGTGATGATCAAGCCCTGTTTCTAAAAATTTCCCGCGGGATTCCTGGATTTGATGAATACTTTCTTGAACATTATGATATTGCAAGGATTGCTGTACTTAATGACCTGGAAAAGAAAATTTCTGTGTGTGATGTGATGCATGGTGATGTTGTCTCATGTTTTGATGAAATCAATGGGCTTTTAAAAAAACATTCAAAAAATGGATCAAATGGGCAGTTCTATGTTGAAGATAATTTATTTATTATTACCGAATCATTGGCAAAATCCTTTGTTTACAGTGAACTTCCCCGTCTGCTCACCCAATATCAAATGTTTGGTGCGGATAAATTAAAACCATATAATGTTCGTGCAGTTCAGCCCGGATTAAAATTGAACATGAATCATGGCATTGATTTTTTGGAAGGAACTGTCACATTAGACCTTGAAGGTGAACGTATTGCTTTATTCGATGCCTTGAGCCAGTTCAAAAAAAGTGCTTATATTGCATTAAATGATGGGACTCATGCTTTGGTTAACAAAGAGTATATGGAAAAACTCAAGCGGCTTTTTCAGAAAACTGAGGATGAGAACGTTCGCGTTTCTTTTTTTGACCTGCCCATAGTAGAAGAACTTATTGATGAAAAAACTGCAAAAGAGGCATTTCAGCAATCCAGAGATGTTTTTTTAGGATTCAATACCATCAAATCTCGAAAAATGCGATTACCCAAACTTGAGGCCAAACTGCGAAAATATCAAAAACAAGGGTATAAATGGATTAAATATCTGCATGAACATCAGTTGGGCGGATGTCTGGCAGATGACATGGGTTTGGGTAAAACGCTTCAGGCAATAGCAGTTTTGGCATCAGTTTATCCAAAAGAAACATTGCCATCCCTGGTGGTCATGCCCAAAAGCCTGTTGTTTAACTGGGAGACTGAAATTCGAAAATTTGCCCCAGGGCTTTCTTTTAGCATTTATTATGGCCAACAACGTGATTTTGAACAGGTAAAAAATAATCATATAATCCTGACGACATATGCAGTGCTTCGTAATGATATTGAACTCTTAAAAGAAAAAAACTTTTATTATATCATTCTTGATGAATCCCAACATATTAAAAATCCAAATGCACAGACTTCCAAAGCAGCCCTTTTGATACAGGCAAAACATCGTCTTGCCTTAAGTGGAACTCCTGTAGAAAACAATCTGGGAGAATTGTATTCGTTGTTCCGATTTCTCAATCCTTCCATGTTTGGCTCAATTGATCAGTTTAACATGCATTATGCAACACCCATTCAAAAGGAAGGTAAAAAAAATGCACTGGAAGAACTAAAAAAGAAAATTTATCCCTTTATCCTCAGGCGTTTGAAACAGGATGTCCTCAAGGATTTACCTGATAAAGTAGAACAGGTATTATATGTTGAAATGTCAGATCCTCAAAAACAGTTTTATGAACAACGCCGCCTGTTCTACAAAGAAATGATAAGCAATCAGATTGAAGAAAAGGGAATAAATAAAGCACAATTCTATGTGTTTCAAGCCTTGAACGAACTCAGGCAAATAGCCAGTATTCCAGAATCAAAATCTGATGATCATATTTTTTCTCCAAAACGTGAGATATTAATTCAGCATATTCTGGACCTGGTAGAACAACAGCATAAAATGCTTGTGTTTGCCAATTTTTTGCATGCATTGGACTGTATCGCTGAAGATCTGGTAAAACATAACATAGAATTTGTTCACATGACCGGTGCCACACGCAATCGAAAAGAACTGGTTGAGCAATTTCAGGAAGATGATGCCACGCAAGTATTCTTGATGACTCTAAAAACAGGTGGTGTCGGACTCAACCTGACTGCTGCTGACTATATTTTTCTGTTTGATCCCTGGTGGAACATCGCAGCAGAAAACCAGGCCATTGACCGAAGTCATCGAATTGGTCAGGAAAAAACTGTGTTTAGTTATAAGCTTATTGCGCGTGGTTCTATTGAAGAAAAGATTCTCGAATTGCAGAATAAGAAACGCGAACTTTTTGATAATCTCATTTCTTCTGATGGTGCATCTATCAAATCTTTGGATGAAGAAGATATTGAATTTATATTGGGAGAATAATCCGATGGCATCGAACAACTGGAAAAATAAAGCAATCAAACATATAGAGCTTTTCAAAAACTGGTCAAAAACACGCCGCTATCATTGTGTGATTTGCCAAAATGAAACCCCGCCCAGTATCGAACTGGCAGAAGGTCGATTCTGCCTGGACTGTGCAATAAATCGACTCAAAACCAATCTGATCGAAACTGTGGATATTCAAGATTGGCGCATCAATAAATTTTCCGATTACTTAAAAAAAGGATCTCCAGCAGACCGATTACTTGTTTTGTTTCGTTTTGAAGAAGTATTATCCATCATAGGAAAAAAGGATGGCACAAAAGCCTTTCAATTATATCAACCTTTAATCAGAAATCTTGGCTATGTCCATCAACACCCCCTGTCTTCTGGTGTTCGTCAGGCGGCTCACGAAGCTGCGGTTGAAGTGGGTGAAAGTATTCTCCCCATTCTGGTTTGTACCACAGATCATTCCTCGGCCATTTATTTTGCAAATGTTCTATTAACAGCAGCAACCATTAACCCAGATGATTCAAAAGTTGAGAAACTCCTAAAACAGGCTGTCAGTAAAAGCAGTGCCAGTGTAAAAAAAATCCTATTAAATGCTTTTGAACATATTGAAGAATCCTGGATTGTTCCACTGCTCGAGATGATGCGCGATGATGATAACACTAAAATTCAAGAAAAAGCCTCTGATTTGTATAATAGTATTTCAAAAGATGAAACGAAAGAACACTCCTTAGTTAACCATGTTACGCCCCCTAAAGATTTGAAAGATGCCATCAACGCCAATTATCAAAATGATGCTTTGATCAAAATTTACGATGAATATCTGTATCAGTTTTTTGATATGAGCTATTTTGGCATGATCAATCATTTAATAAAAAGTAAATTAAAAAAAGTAGATATGATTCATGCCCTGGCAACGTTACTATGTGATAAGGATAATTTCTGGCAGTTGATGAATGCAATGCATGATGATGTTTACATTGTATTTGAACGTCTGGCATGGGAAGGTGGTGAATTGTCTGGTGAAATACTCAATAGAACATTGGGAGAAAAAATCAGTGATATTAAAGAAGAATTTATTCGGGATCGTGTTTATAAAAAAAGTATTTTCAACAGTAAATACAGTCTTTTTAAAGTTCGAAAAGCCCATAAAATGTCTCGTGATCATGGATGGATAAATGACTATCAATTATCTTTACCCAATGTAATCCGAAAATACGCCCAAAAATATCTTCCCAAACCTAAATTTTTTGAACTGGTTGGCATATCTGAAGATCCGGAGGCACTCGAGATTTTTTGTGATAATTTTACCATAGTTAAACAACTTCCGCTGATTATTCAATATATCAAAGCAAAAAATCTTTATATTGATCAGAACTCGGAAAAACCAACAAAAGTGACTTTAAATCACATGAATATCGGTTGTTCTATCCAGGAATTTTATTCTTCTGGAAAATATGAAGAAAAACTCATGCGAACCAATATTATCGCATGTTTTTTATCTCTATTGGCAGATGTTTCATATAAACAATCTCTTCCGCCAGAGCAGATTTTAAAAGAAATGCTGGATTATTTCTTAACAGGCATGGACCAATCACACTATACTTTCCGAGCCTTTTCTTTTTTAACATATTTAAAAAACTGGAAAAAGCTTACTGATAGTTTTCAAAATAACAATCAATACCAGATGGAAGTTAATTTCAGGCAGAATATTTTTAACGTTATTAAAGAAGCGCCCAAAAATCAATGGATCTCAGTGGATAACATCATAAAATATTGTTATTTTCATAATATTGATATTCGAATTGCCCATCCCTATATGGTCAGTCAATATGTTCATTTTTCTCCAAGTCGGTACATCAATGGAAATTGGGAAAACCTTCGGGGAAAAACATATGTTTCTGAATCAAGTTTTCCAACAGTGATAACCGTGCCGGCAGTAAAGATGTTTCTTTTTTTTATGGCAAGCTTTGGGATCATTGATATTGCTTATCGACCACCTGAAAACAATGAAATTCGTTCCAAAAACCGGAACTACTTAAGTGAATTCGATGGACTTGAATATGTTCGATTGAATGCATTGGGTGCGTATATATCCGGTAAGTCAAAACAATTACAATATGATCCTGAAATCTTGAGTGCTCAGGTTGTTTTAGATGAAGATCGACTTATTGCATACCTTCGGGGGATTGATCCTGTTAAAAAGATGGTGCTCGATAAAATTGGATTGATGATTCATGAGGGATGCTATCGGGTAAATTATCAAATATTTTTGAAAGATTGTTTGTCTGTCAAAAATATTGATAATAAAATTCGATTGTTTTACGAATATATTTCTGAAAAACCCCCTGAAATTTGGCAGGCATTTCTTGATGATATTTGTTCCAAAAAAGACCCCCTTAAGGAAAAATTGAATCTACATGTGTTTGAGGTAAATGATAATCAAGAATTGGTCGAACTGATTGCCAGAGATGAAATACTTCGTAAATTGGTACGTATTGCTGAAGATTATCACATTTTGATATCAGAAGAAAACATAAAAAAGGTGCAGCATCGGTTAAGAGATTTTGGCTTTTTTATGGATGTCTGATACGATATTTTTTTGTTCAGACAAAAATGTTCGTGAAGGTTAAAAATGAATATCGAAACAATAAAGAAGCAACTTCCAAAATGTCCGAATATCATGGGAAAAGAAGAGTTTATTAATACTGCTGTACTGGTTTCACTTGTTGATGTTAAAGGTGATTATCACTTTTTGTTTGAAGAACGCGCCTCATCTATTCGTCAAGGCGGAGAAATTTGTTTTCCCGGCGGATTTTATCAAGAAAGTGTCGATAAAACCCTTAAACAAACTGCCATACGTGAAACTATTGAAGAATTGAGTGTTGATGAATCACAAATTGAAATAATCGGCAATATGGATACATTGCTTGCACCGATGGGTGTTACTGTAGATCCTTTTGTTGGTATAATTCATATTGAGGATATCAGTAAAGTTCAATATAATAAAAATGAGGTCGCCCGAATTTTTTTGCTTCCTGTTTCTTATTTTAAAACCACCCCGGATATCTATCAAGTCAAACTCAAGGCGCATCCCTATGAAAAACAACCCAATGGAGAAACAAAAATCTTGCTGCCTGTAAAAGAACTGGGACTTCCTGAAAGATATCATAACGCCTGGGGCGGGGTTCCATTGAATGTTTATGTTTATAAGACACCAGAGGCCATGATTTGGGGACTTACTGCAAAAATTGTGTACTATTTTTTGAAGATTGCTTTTTCTGGTAATGCTTAGGAAAACTCGAAAAATAAGTTCCCCATTTACTTATGTGCCAGCCCGATGTAGGGGCGAACCTTATGTTCGCCCTCGAACTAATAACGCTTTCGTTCCTATGTACGATGGGCGAACACAA
>Ga0272440_1003275_pt1 | contig 12189 bp, 12 predicted proteins | sample SSMMMBAug17_FD_192440 | JGI IMG/M metagenome (GOLD analysis project Ga0272440, IMG submission 192440) | Marine sediment archaeal communities from Little Sippewissett salt marsh, Falmouth, MA, United States - SSM-MMB-Aug17 | ecosystem: Environmental > Aquatic > Marine > Wetlands > Sediment ... | reverse complement strand
AGCTTTGGCATAGAGGTTCGACGGCGCAGTGAACAGTGCCCATAATCTCTAAGTAACGAATATAGTCACGATGAGTAATGGTTTGTGTTGAGAGTTGATGAGCCAGTGCTGTTTTTTCGAGTTGCTTGTGTAAATGCCAAGTCTCATGTTTTAGCTGTTCATGCAGAGCGTCGGTCATTGCGTTGATTCCAAGGGTTATTAATATGTTTTAGAGTTTTTGCTCTTATGCCAGACTCTTTAGTAAATAACTATACATGATACGTATAAATAATAGTTTTTGACAAAACTTAAATCGAATCTTATTTTGGCTCTATTTTTGAATATTGCAAAAAATAACGAGAGTGGAAATAGCTTTTTAAATATCAGCCTTGTCGTCGTTTGAGGCGCATCCAATAGAGGTTAAGATTCGGTAGAGGTGTGAAGATAGTGTTCAATCGTGGATTTGAGTTGTTCTGGTTGTATCGGTTTTGTGAGTAAGTCAACCGCTCCGAGCGTTTTAGCGTGTGCTTTGTCGTTGTCATCGTATTTCGCTGTGACAAAAATAATCGGTGTATGGGCAAAGCGTTGCTGTGCCTTGATGGCTTGGCATAACTCAAAACCGTCCATTTCTGGCATCATAATATCGAGCAGAATTAAGTCGGGTGTTAAAGTTTCGAGTGCCTTTAAGGCTTGAGCGGCACGGGGCGCAACACGTGTTTGGTAGTTCGGTTGCAATAGGTCAATGAGTACGCGCAAGTTCATCGGTTCGTCATCCACGCATAAGATAATTGGTGGGGTATTCATTAAAGCACTCCTTTGCTTAACTGCTTCACACTATATAAGCAGGCACGATACGCGGGTACCTGCTTGACTGTATTGCATTGATTGAAAGCAGTTTTGACTGGCCATTAATATGCCTCGACCATGTGCATCGGTCAATCTATTCATAGAAAAAGTCAAATATTCAGAGAAATCAAATCCTTGTCCCATGTCTTGAATCTCAATCGTTGTACCAGAGGCCGCAACATCAACGCCCACAGTAACAAATTTATCTTGATGATGTGTAGAATTTAGGCGTTCTTCGATTTCATCAGACAAGGTGCGTGCTGCGATGAGCGTTGATTTTTCTTGATAACTAATCCCGAGATTGCCATGTTCGACGGCATTAATCATCAGTTCGTTTAAACCCACGGCGGCTTTGTGAGGGTGCGAAGAGAGATGAGAGAGTAGTGATGCGAGGTTGCGCGCCTCAGAGATGCTTTTGTAGTGAAAAATGCCGCTTTGAATCAACTGAAAACTGTTTTGTGTGCGTTTGATTTCAGCATGCAGCAGGTTGTGTTCTTCAAACTGTTGTACTGCAGCAGTGAGAATTTTGCCCGCTGTAGAGGGGGTGAGTGGTTTTTTGAGATAGTAGTAAGCCCCCATCTCAATGCTGTCACGGACAAATTGTTCAGAGTCGAACCCTGTTTGCAAAATAAAAGGCAGAAACTTGTAATCAGGGTTTGTTTTGACAGCTTTGAGTAACTCTACTCCGTTCATCTCTGGCATTAATATGTCAGAAACGACGGCGCTGAAATAACCGACAGGCCGTGCGAGCAGAATTTCATAAGCTTGCATACCGTTTTGAGCGGTCTCATACTCAAAGCCATTGTCTTGGCAGAGATCGATGAGCCGATTTAAAAAAATGGCTTCGTCGTCTACCAATAAAATTTTATGTTTTGAGCGCGTGCTATTCATTTTTTAATGGCACCTTTGTGATGATTTCATAAGTGTAAAACGGTATTTATCTTTGTAAAATAATTTACCATATAAATAAGTAAAAGTGCTTACTTTATTTTTCAGTCAGCATTCTCGTTCAGGGTTTTTGCTAAGATAACGATTTTTCGATGAGTCGGAGAGTGAGCATGGAGATGACAGTGCTTTCGTCAATAGACGAGGTGGATGCGGCGCAGTGGAATCGACTGCATCAAAGCGATAACCCTTTCATTCAGCACCAATTTTTGGCGGCGCTGGAGCGGCATGGCTGCGTCAGTGAACGTTTTGGTTGGATACCGCGCCACTTACTTTTTCACCAAGAGACTGAGCTTGTTGCAGCAGTGATCCTGTATGAAAAGCACAATAACTATGGTGAGTTTGTTTTTGACCATTCATGGGAACAAGCGTGGCAGTCGATCGGCTTAGACTATTATCCGAAGTTGGTCAGTGCAGCGCCTTACACGCCTGCGCGTGGTTCGCGTATTTTGATTGCCAAAGAGGTTGATGATTCAGCGGCGTGTTTGCGAGAGGTGAGTGAACAGTTAAAGACGTTCTGTGCTGAGCATGATTACAGCGGTGTGCATCTGCTGTTTAGTGATGAGCAAGCCGAGCTCGCGCAGCAGGAGGATATGCTGGTGCGTCACGATGTGCAGTTCCAGTGGTTTAACCAGAATTATCAAAGTTTTGATGATTATCTAATGGCGTTGAAAGCAAAAAAACGCAAGAATATTCGCCAAGAGCGCCGTGCCGTGATGGAGCAGGGCATCACTTTTAAGGTGATGAGTGGTGAGCAGACTTCTGAGCAAGATTGGCAAGAGTTTGATTTTTTCTATCAAAAAACATTTATAGAGAAGTGGAGTACGCCAACGCTCAACCTTGCGTTCTTTCAGGAGATTGCCAAAACCATGCCCGAGCATATTGTTTTGGTTTTGGCACAAAAAGAGGGCATCACTATTGCGGGGGCGCTGATGTTTCGCTCTAACACCGTGCTGTATGGCCGACACTGGGGGTGTGGTGAAGAGGTTAAGCATCTGCACTTTGAGACCTGTTTCTATCAAGGGATTGAGTATGCGATTGAACATGGGTTGAGTCGGTTTGAGCCCGGTGCAGGGGGGGAGCACAAAATCTCACGAGGCTTTATTCCTGTGTTAATGCAGTCAAGTCATTGGTTGAGCCTCAACCCTTTTGTCGAAGGCATGGAGCGGTTTTTAGCCGAAGAGCACAAAATGATTACACAGTATGCTCACTCTGTGTGGCAGCAGAGTCCTTATCAAGATAATCAGCCGTTTCAGCAAAAGGCCTCGCAGGCGCAGAAATTGGCTAAGGGTGCCTGATATGTTCTCTGCGCAAAGCTTCTCAAGGTGTTCTTGGAAATTTGCGCGAGCAAATCGGAGCCAGTTCCAGTATCATGGCGCGCAAGTTTTAAAGTTTAGGTTTTGCGATGTTTTTACAGCCATTTTTTACACAACAAGATCAACAAGTTTCTATCAGTGCTGAGCAGGGCAGTCGTTTTGCCAAAGAGGTCGCTGAGGATTTTAACCCTTTGCACAATATCGATTCAAAACGCTTTGTGGTGCCAGGCGATTTACTTTTCTCTATGGTGCTAGAGCGTTTTGGTATAGGGCAAAAAATGGCGTTTCAGTATCAAGGCATGGTGGGAGCGGATACCTCGATTGAATTTTTGCAAGACGCTGCGACATTCCGTGTGCAAGATGAGAAAGGGAAAACGTATTTAAGTGGTCAGACCCAAGGGGATTCTTGCCAAAACCCTGAGGTTATTGAAGGGTTTTGTCATGCCTATGTTGCATTTTCGGGTTTGAGTTTTCCGCATATCTTGGTGCCGTTAATGGAGCAAAAAGATGCGATGATTAATCCCGCACGACCTATGGTTATCTATGAGTCAATGGCATTTGAGTTTGACCAAGCGGTCACACAGTTAGCGGTTGTTCCTGAACTGGCTCTGAGTGAGGCTCAGTTTGATGTGGATGGTAAACGTGGCAAGGTTCATATTCATTTTGATATCAAAGCCGAGAGTGCTGTAATAGGGCGTGGTCATAAATCCATGACGCTAAGTGGATTAAAGCCTTACGACAATCAGCAGATGGCGGACTTAGTGGCTTCATACCAAGAGGCGAAAGCGCACTACTTGGAACAGCTGCAATCGTCGTAATTTTTCATAGTCGTGTCACCTTCTGCTTGTCTTGATACAAGGGAATGGTGATATACTTTTGCAAGTTTTCGGAGGTCAGTCGTATCTGACCTCTTTTATTTTTATTCACGTAAATTCACAGGTTCTAACGAATGAGTCAAGATGCTAAAAATGCGCCAGTAGAGCGTCCAATTAATTTTATTCGCAATATTATTAATGAAGATTTAGAGACGCAGAAACACCAGCAGATTAAGACTCGTTTCCCGCCTGAACCAAACGGCTATCTGCATATTGGACATGCGAAATCTATCTGTTTGAATTTTGGGCTTGCTGAAGACTATCAAGGTGGATGTAATCTTCGTTTTGATGATACTAACCCTGCCAAAGAGGATATGGAGTTTGTTGAGTCGATTAAGCGTGATGTCGAGTGGTTGGGCTTTCACTGGGACGGTGAGATTCGTTACTCCTCTAACTATTTCGAGCAGTTTTATCAATATGCGGTTGAGTTGATTAAAAAAGGCTTGGCGTATGTCTGCTTCTTGAATGCCGAAGAGACGCGTGAGTACCGTGGTACTTTGAAAGAGCCTGGCAAAGACAGTCCTTATCGTGAGACAAGCCCAGAAGAAAACCTTGCGCTATTTGAGAAGATGCGTGCAGGTGAGTTTAAAGAGGGTGAGTGTGTCTTACGTGCCAAAATCGATATGGCCTCGAGTTTTATGTGTATGCGTGACCCTGCGTTGTACCGCGTGCGCTTTGAGCATCACCACCAAACAGGTGATGCATGGTGTATCTACCCAATGTATGACTTTGCGCACTGTATCTCTGATGCGATTGAGGGGATTACTCACTCATTGTGTACCCTTGAGTTCCAAGATAATCGCCGTCTATATGACTGGGTGTTGGATCATTTGGATGACTTTACTCGTCCTGATCGACCACATCAATATGAGTTCTCGCGTTTGAATCTTGAGTACACTGTGATGTCAAAGCGTAAGTTACATCAGTTGGTTGCCGATAACCTCGTCGAAGGCTGGGATGATCCACGTATGCCGACCATCTCTGGTATGCGTCGTCGCGGTTATACGCCAGCGTCCTTGCGTGATTTTGCTGAGCGTATTGGGATTTCAAAAGTCGATTCTATGACTGAGATGGGAATTTTAGAAGCGTCTATTCGTGATGATTTGAATGTGGTTGCGCCACGTACCATGGCGGTGATGGACCCAATTAAAATCATTATCGAAAACTATGCTGAGGGTGAGGTTGAATCAATTCAAGCACCCGTACATCCTCAAAACGAAGAGATGGGCAAGCGTGAAATTTTCTTTGGTCGTGAGTTGTATATTGACCGTGCGGACTTTCAGCCTGAAGCGCCTAATAAAAAATTCATGCGTTTAGCGATTGATAAAGAAGTGCGTCTGCGTAATTCATATATTATCAAAGGTGAGCGTTTTGAGACGGATGAGCAAGGCAATGTCACAACGGTTTACTGCTCTTATGACCCTGAAACGCTTGGCAAAAATCCTGCCGATGGCCGTAAGGTGAAAGGCGTGATTCATTTTGTTGAAGCCAGTAAAGCTGTACCAGCGGAATTCCGTGTGTATGACCGTCTATTTACGGTCGCGAATCCTGCTAAAGCCGATGACTTTGAGTCAGTGCTAAACCCTGAGTCATTGATTGTTAAAAATGGCTTTGTTGAGCCTGCGCTTGCAGAAGCGCCTGTTGAGCGTGCTTATCAGTGTGAACGAGAGGGGTATTTCTGTCGTGATAATAAAACGACTGACCGTTTAGTCTTTAACCGTACTGTCGCGCTCAAAGATACTTGGCAGCAGAAGAAGTAATCATTTTTTAGAAACCTCTGATTCAATCAGAGGTTCCCTAACTGGCATCACGATCTAAATTCAGCCATGTCTTTAAACGTCGAATTGGGTGCGGTCGTTTTCGCACCTTCACCTCGCCATTCTCAAACCAATCGATCTCTACAAGCGGTATCTCTTTGGGTTTGTCATTAAAACCAACTTGGTAGAAAAACAGTCGGTCTTTGGTTGGGTGTAGCAGGTATGGAAAGTTTCCGTAGGTCATCTTGCCAAGTTTTTTGCCGAGTAATCCACCCCAAAACAGGGCCGAGTATTTGCGGCGATTCCATTTGACGTTAATGTGTTGTCCAGGTTTTAGATGTTCCATGTCGATGTCATGGTCTTCAATTTCCACCATTTTTAAACGCCCACGAATGATGGCACCTCCGTACAGGCCAACTTTATCCCAGCTGCGAAGTCGGTGCAGTGAACGATGAATTTTTTTGAACTCTTCAACCGTAATTGAGTTGTAGAGATTTTCAATCAAAATCTTGCTGCTGTCTTTATTAGTCACCATCTGTGTGACTTTTTGCCAGGTACGCTCTTTGCGATTTAATCCTCTAATTGCTTGAAAGTAAGCATCGACCTTGTCATGACAAATCACCATTTTGTCTTTTTGAATCATTGGGCTGACATCAAGCTCTGGGTTATTGAGAATCACCTTGGCTTCAATAAAGTTTCTAGGCAGTTCCAGGCCACACTCTTTAAGGTAGCTACTGATATGTTTTACCTTGTCACTCAGGCTGTCTGTGAGTGGGGACATGCGGCGAATATTGTCAGGGCGGTCGGCCCATTGCCAGCCAGAAAAATCACTCTCAAGAGTCCCTTTCCAGTTCTTGAATTCTAGACAGATTAATTTTCGAGGCGTCAGAATCATGACGGCCACATCACAAGGGGCGTCGTCGTTGACTGGAATCCATTTATCCCAATAGACGTGGCAGAGGTCTTTGGCAAGACGCTCAGTAGTCTGCTTGACAAGCGCTTCTAGAATCTCACGTTCAGCAATAAAGGCATTATTTGGTTTTGTCTGTTTGGCTTTGATGACATTACGCCAAGTTTCTAAATTTTCCTGAGAAAACATACGGTCGTCTTATTATTTTCGCCCACATGGCAGTGGTAAGCGATGGGTTATATTTGGTGTTTAAATGCTTTTGTTGTATATTACGTGGCTATCTAAAAATAGCAATCTCGGAGTGAAACCACGATGTTTATTTCTTGTGAAGAAACCAAAAAACTAATTAAAGAAAAAGGCGCTCAATTTGTAGATGTTCGTACTCCTGAAGAGTTTAACGAAACACGTCTACCAGGAGCGGTTAATATCCCTCTGCAAGACATTGATCGTCTTGGGCAAGAGAAGCTAAACAAGAGCATACCAGTGGTTGTTTTCTGCCGTTCAGGTCAGCGTTCAAATATGGCGATGCAGATTTTACTGTCGCAAGGTTTCTCTGAGGTCTATAACATGGGACCTTATATCGCCTATAGCCAGTGTCCAGATATTTAATCTAGCTGTGTTGTAGCTCAAAGGCGCTTTTTATAAGCGCCTTTTTTTTAACTCAAATTTTTAAAGAGGAGATGCAGATGGCTTTGCATTGGCAGATTTTGATCGCATTGGTGGCCGCAACCATTATGGGAACCGTCACGGGGACGGAGGGGACTATTTTTGGGGTTCATTGGTTGGCGGTCTATACCTTTATTGGTACGCTGTTTTTAAATGCCCTAAAAATGATTGTGGTACCGCTGGTTATGTCAGCGATTATTACAGGGATTGCGAATATCGGTTCTCAAGGAGGCTTTGGTCGTTTAGGTGGTAAGACCCTGAGTTACTATCTTTTTACCAGTTTTATCGCTATTTTAATTGGTCTCACGCTTGTGAATCTGATTGAGCCAGGGGTGAGTAATAATCCGCCACCTGTGCTGGAGCAGAATACCGAGCTAGAGGCGAAGATCGAAGGCAAATCTGCCACAGATGTGGTTGAGGTGTTTTTACGTATGATTCCAACCAATATCGTGGATGCTGCGGCGCAAGGGCAGATGTTGGGGCTGATTTTCTTTAGCTTGCTGTTTGGGTTCTTTATGACGCAGATAAAAGGGCGAGGGCATGAGGTGTTGATGTCATTCTGGCAGGGTATCTTTGATGTCATGATGCTGATGACACAGTGGATTATGAAGTTCGCACCGATAGGGGTGTTTGGTCTGGTTGCGGCATCGGTTGCGAAGACGGGGTTCGAGCAGTTTGATAATCTCGCACTGTTTTTCTTAACCGTGTCGGGGGCCTTATTGATTCACTTTGCGGTGGTGATGCCATTGATTTTACGTTTTATGGGTGGGGTGAAAAATCCATGGTTGCACTATCAAGCGATGGCTCCCGCGCTCTTGACCGCTTTTTCTACGAGCTCTTCTTCATCAACGCTGCCCGTGACGCTAAACTCATTGGAGCATCGTGCAGGGGTGTCCAACCGAGTCAGTAGTTTTGTATTACCCTTGGGGGCGACGGTGAATATGGATGGTACGGCACTCTATGAGTGTGTAGCGGCGATTTTTATCGCTCAACTGTTTGGTGTTCATCTGGATTTTGCAACGCAGTTATTGATTGTGTTGATCGCTTTGACCACTTCGATTGGTGTGGCAGGGATTCCTTCGGCGAGTTTGGTGGCAATTAGCATTATTTTGGTCGCCGTTGGCCTACCTGCTGAGGCGATAGGGTTGCTGTTAGTCGTCGATCGTATTTTGGATATGATGCGAACGACCGTGAATGTGTTCTCAGATTCTGTCGGTGCGGTGGTGATTGCCCGCTCTGAGGGTGAAAAGGGCGTGTTGACTTCTAAAGAATTTTAACAAATGCGCGATTAATCTTCTGAAAATGGCATCGGCTTGGCAAGTAGCCCAAGTTTCGATGCCTCAAAATAGACGGTGTTTTGTCCCCAGTCTCCCAACACATAACGCTGTTTCTCACCGGCTTGATAGAGGTGGATGTCTGGTTGATGAGTGTGACCATGAATTAACGTTGGGCACTCGTACTCTTGAAGCAGAGCTTGCACGTAAGCCTCGCTCACATCCATAGTCTCCATGCGCTTGTTCTGAGTCGCTTGTTTTGTCTCTTTTTGAATTTTTGCTCCCAGTGATTGTCTGTGTTTTTGGGGTAAGCACAAAAATAGCCACTGAATGACCGGGTGGTGAAATAGCGTGCGCATGCGTAGATATCCGGTGTCTTCAAGGCAGAGCAGATCGCCATGAGTCATAAGGTAGCGATGACCATGCAGCTGAATGCGGTGGTAGTCAGGCAAAGGCTGCACGCCTGTGGCACTAAAAAAACAGCGTCCGAGTAGAAAATCACGATTGCCGACCATCAGATAAATAGGCGTGCCTTGTGCACAGATATTTTGCAGTAGGTCAATGGTCTTGCTGTACTCTATCAAGCCTATATCATCCCCGAGCCAGCGGTCAAACAGGTCGCCAAGAATATAGATTTGACAGTAATGGCTAGCATTGTGTTGTAAAAAGTGGTGAAACTGTTGGTTAATGCTGTGATTAGGGTTGGTGGAGAGGTGAACGTCAGAGAGAATGAGTGTTTTGGTCATGGCAGCGAATCTTATCTGTAACAGTCGATGCCATAGATTCTACACCGACTGTTATCGAAGCGCTGAGTGATTAATCTTCAATCAGTACTGTTTTGGTGATTAAGATGTCTTCAACAGGTACGTCTTGGTGACCGCGACGAGAGGTCGTGTCGACCTTAGCCATAGCATCAACAACATCCATCCCTTCAACAACTTGTGCAAACACTGCATAACCCCAGCCTTGTGGATTTTTCCCTGTATGGTTTAAGAAGCTATTGTCTTTTAAGTTGATAAAAAACTGAGTGGTCGCTGAGTGTGGATCCATTGTACGTGCATAGGCGACGGAACCACGGATGTTTGCAAGGCCATTGTCCGCTTCGTTTTCGATTGTATCGCCAGAGTCTTTGTCATCCATCCCTGGAAGCATGCCACCACCTTGCACCATAAATCCGTCGATAATACGATGGAAGATGGTGCCGTTGTACCAGCCATCCATAACATAGTGCGTGAAGTTTTCGCAGCCAATAGGCGCTTGCTCTTCGTGAAGTTCAATGACGATATCGCCCATAGTGGTTTCAATTTTTACCTTTGACATTCAGATTCCTTATTCAATAGGTGGGTTGATTTGAGAGTGGCTTATTTTACTCGAACCACTTTTTCGATAGTAACTGTTTCTTGTGGCACATCGCCCATGCCGTTTTTAAATCCTGTACGTTTGCCGCGGATTTTATTGACCGTTTTCATTCCGTTAATGACTTGACCAAAGACGGCATAGCCCCAAGCTTGCGAGGAAGATTTTTCACGAAAATCTAAAAAGCTGTTTTGGTTAACATTGATAAAGAACTGAGCGGTGGCTGAGTGAGGGTCATTTGTGCGCGCCATAGCAATGGTGCCAATGCGGTTGCGTAGACCATTGTCTGCTTCGTTCAAAATAGGCGCACGGGTGGGTTTTTTATTCATGTTTTCATCAAAACCTCCACCTTGCACCATAAAATTGCTGATGACACGGTGGAAAATCGTACCGTTATAAAAGCCTTCATCGACGTAGGCTAAGAAGTTCTCAACCGTTTTAGGTGCTTTATCAGGGTAGAGTTCAAGCAGAATCGGCCCCTCTGAAGTCTCCATTAACACTTGTGGATTGTCTGCCGCTTGTACAGCAAAAGGGTTTAACAGGGCAAAACTTAAAAGCGCGCCTGAGAGCGCAAGAAAACCACGACGTTTCATCGATTCACTCCGATTATTTACAATCAATTAATATACAATACCCGCATTCTAACAGGACGCGTCTTTCTGACAAGGTTCAAAGCTGACCAAAGATTTTTTATTTCCTGGTTATTGTCTGAACAAAGCGTGAATTTACCCACTGTCAAAGCGCATTTTGCCAACCCTTTTTCCTAGAGGACATTGTATGAGTCTGCAGATATTCAATACCGAAACCCGCCAAAAGTCGCTATTTACGCCAATTCACGAGAATAAAGTTGGACTCTATGTGTGTGGGGTGACGGTATATGATTTGTGTCATATTGGTCATGCGCGTGTGATGGTGGTGTTTGATACGGTCGTACGTCATTTAAGAGCCTTAGGGTATGACGTAACCTATGTGCGTAATATCACAGATATCGATGACAAAATAATTAAGCGTGCGCTTGAAAATAAAGAGTCGATTCAATCTCTAACGGAGCGCATGATCGCTGAGATGCATGCGGATGAAATGGCCATGAATGTGTTGCGTCCTGATATGGAGCCAAAAGCGACCGAGTATATGGATGAGATCACAGGTATGATTGGTCAGTTGATTGAGAAAGGGTTTGCGTATCCTGCATCAAATGGTGATGTCTATTTCAAGGTGAAGGCGTTTGAAAAGTACGGCCGTCTATCGGGTAAAAATCTTGAGGATTTAGAAGCTGGCGCGCGCGTTGAAGTCAATGATGCCAAGCAGGACCCAATGGATTTTGTTTTGTGGAAAGCGTCAAAAGCTGATGAACCTGCATGGGATTCTGCTTGGGGGCAGGGGCGTCCAGGTTGGCATATTGAGTGTTCAGCCATGTCAACGAAATGTTTAGGCAATCATTTTGATATTCATGGTGGCGGCATGGACCTGAGTTTTCCGCATCATGAGAATGAAATCGCGCAGTCAGAGTGTGCAACAGGTGAACACTATGTGAATACGTGGATGCACTGCGGCTTTGTGCGTATTGATGATGAGAAGATGTCAAAGTCTTTGAACAACTTTTTTACCATTCGTGAAGTGCTCAAAGCCTATCACCCAGAGGTCATTCGTTATTTCTTATTGGCGTCTCACTATCGCAGCCCTGTGAACTACTCAGAAGAGAATTTGGAAGTCGCCAAGGCCAGCGTTCATCGTCTATACACAGCGATTGCTTCATTAGATGGTCAGGACTCTGATACGGTTCAAGCTGCGATGGATACTGCATTTGAGACAGAGTTCATGGCGGTGATGAACGATGATTTCAATACCCCTAAAGCGATGGCTGTGTTGTTTGATTTGGCAAAAGAGGTCAATAAAACAGGGTCTATCGAATTGGCACTGTTGTTGAAGAAACTCGCCAATCAATTAGGGTTGTTGACTTGTGAAGCGGAAGCCTTTTTTAAACAGCAGCCATCAGACTCCGAGTTGAGTGCTGAGGATATTGAAGCCTTGATTGCCGAGCGTAAGCAAGCACGAGCGGATAAAGATTTTGCACGTTCGGACGAGATTCGTGACCAGTTAAAAGAGCAGGGCATTGAATTACTTGACTCTGCAGAAGGAACATCTTGGCGAAAAGTATAGCTTTTTTGCTGTTTAAATGCTGGTTCGATGAGCGGGTGTATTGAATGTATGCATGTCATTAAATTGTCATTTAATTTCAGCCTAATTGAAACCGTAAAAAATTCC
>Ga0272440_1003274_pt1 | contig 12190 bp, 4 predicted proteins | sample SSMMMBAug17_FD_192440 | JGI IMG/M metagenome (GOLD analysis project Ga0272440, IMG submission 192440) | Marine sediment archaeal communities from Little Sippewissett salt marsh, Falmouth, MA, United States - SSM-MMB-Aug17 | ecosystem: Environmental > Aquatic > Marine > Wetlands > Sediment ... | reverse complement strand
GCCAGGCGACTTGGGTGGACATTAGATAAAATTGGCGTTTCAGAATCAATTTATGCACCACTTCTTAAAATGCATGCAACAGGATACCATTTACTTGACCCAACACGCCCAAATAAAGGTAAGTGCGATAAACATTGGATGATACAAAACAATCTGGTTGGAGAGATATAAATATGAGACCTTTACGTAATCGAATTCATGATGCTGCTGTGAAACAGAAAATACCTCAACTGGTTATTGAAAAAGACTATGCGATCAGCTACATTTTAGCAGGAATTGCTTCGCAACAAATTTTAAACGAAATACTTATTTTCAAAGGCGGAACCGCGCTGAAAAAATTATTTTTTGGCGATTATCGGTTCTCTGAAGATCTTGACTTTTCTGCAAAGAACAATTTATTAGCTGGTGATACACTTGAGAATATTTTGCAAGAAGCTGTTGTTGAATCCAGTCGTCTCATTTCAGAATATGGGAAATTTCATATTGATATAGAAAGGTATGTTGAACGTGAGCCTCATCCAAAAGGTCAGGAAGCATTTACAATCCGAGTTAAATTTCCCTGGTATCCTGAAAAACTTTGCCGAATAAAAATTGAAATTACTTATGACGAACCTGTACTCCTGAAACCATTAAAACAAAAATTGATACATGGTTATGAGGAATCATTAAATGTCAATATTTATTGTTATTGTCTTGAGGAAATTATTTCAGAAAAATTACGTACCTTGCTTCAAACACATCAAAAACTGATTACCCGCGGTTGGAATCGACCTCGTGCCAGGGATTATTATGACTTATGGAGAATTCTTACAGAATTTAGTCATAACCTTAACTATAAAACCATTAACAGGTTATTGCAAAAAAAATGTATTCACCGAGGCGTTAAGTATAAATCTTTACTTGATTTTTTTAGTGATGAACTTGTTTCAGAAGCTCATAAACATTGGGATTCTAATTTGAGACCTTTTGTTAAAGAATTGCCAGAATGTCAGTATGTTCTTGATCAGCTTAGAATTTTGTTGAATGAGCTTTTTTCGAGTTGATAGGCAATAATTCTGTTATTTAATGACTTTATAAAATGTTTGTATTAGCTCAAATATTAACTTTCAGAGCAATGATGTCATTGTTTATTCTATTTCAACTGGTAAGCTAATGTCAGAAATTGGTATCAATCGAATTGTAATTGATTAAAATGATATTGTACCGGTTCGTTGACATTCTCTAATTAATGATTTATTCTGTACACTTATTTATGCTTGCTCGTTTAAAAATATAATAAAATTCAAAGCTTTTTTTGATTTGAAAATGGAATAGTTATTTATTTGTTTTTTTGTGTCTTTATTTAATGAAAATGTCTATCAATTAATTAAAAACAGCTTAAACACTTATTGATAAAAGGTAATATCGTGTTAACCCTTTCAAAAAAATCCAATACATCAAGTTCATTTTTTAAAAAGCTTGTTTTGAAACATTTGGAACAATTAGAGATAATTGCTGAAAAAAGATTTGTTGATCCAAATTTAACGCAAGAATCTATAATGTATGCACTCAAAAAACTGGAAGAAAAGAATTGGCTTGCAGATAGCTATAATAATAAAAGCAGTCGTTTTACAACATACCTTATCACAGTGTTTAAGAATATTCTTGAAGATTTTGCCAGAATGAAATTTGGTAGACCGCAGGTCCCCAAATGGGTCAAAGCACAGGGTACACTGTGGGTTGAGATTTATCAAAAACTTTGCATTGAACAAATACCGATTACTGATATTGAATATTCTGTGTCAAATTGTTCTAAAATAAGTAGTGTTGTACAACAGGCGATCAGCAGTATTCTTGATAAAGCAAAACAATGCTTAAAAGAAAGGCGGAATAAATATGAAGGTACCATTTTTGATGAAACAACCATTGTTGATGAAAAACAATTGTCCGCCCAGGAAAGAATTGAGATGAATGAACGTGTTCACATTATGAATGCGATCTATCTTGCTATTATCAATAATAATTCTGCGGATAAAAAGGGTAACTACGAACTGAAAACATTGATTTCTAAATTTCGATCAAAAGTTCAGTTGTCCTCTAAAGATAAAGTTTTTCTGAAATTGATTTATCAGGAAGGTTTGACGATTTCAGAAGCTGGCAAAATGACCTTTAAGTTTAACAAAAACCAATCTAACAGTAAACATCGTCAATTAAAACAAAAAATTGTGAAATTACTTAATGAAACCGGATTGTTCGAAAAAATAAAAGATTTAATCTAAAACTATTTCAATGAATGTACACTAATTTTGTAAAATCAGTTTTTTTTTTGACGTAATGAGTCTAAAAATCCGTATAATTATTTGAATCATGAAAGAATGAGGAAATATGCTAAAAGAATCGAATGATACGAATAATCAAATTTTATATGCCCTTGCGGCAGTTCAGGACTATCCTGCTGAAATCAAATGCCCTTCTGAAGAAAAGATCGCTTCGCTGGTTGATGAACGATTAAGTCCTGATGAAAGAGATAAAATGTTTGATCATTTGGCTATTTGCCCTTCATGCAACAGGCTTTGGTTGAGTGTACATTCTTCAAAAGATTTAAAGCGTAAAGCGATAAAGAACAAAATTTTCAAAACTTATATTCCTATTGCTGTCGCAGCATGTTTGCTATTATATTTGATTCCTGTGTTCAATGGTTTATTGTTTCCAACCAGTATAGAAAAGCTTTTAGCAACATCTTATACTATTGCAATTGATCAAAATATTACCTCGGAACATGTTATATTTCCTTTAGAAAAAGAAATTAATTCATTGGGGTTTAATCCAAAAGGGTATTCAAATGGCAATAAGGCCTTTTGGGCTGGATTTTGGCAAGGTAAAATTGATTTAACAAAGGTTCAAACACATATGCCACCCATGCCCCAATTTTTATCTCCTGAATGGCAAAATGAGCAAATGGAAAATAAAACCTGGGCTGAATCATCATGGGCTATCTATTATTGGATTGGGTATTGGTGCAATCTTGAAAAGTCTGTATGTGAATCGGGTCTATCCATTTCTTCTGATTATTTTTCAAAACAACAAAGAATACTAGAAATGTTTCAGACTGATTTGTCAGCAAAAATGAATGAAACCGCCGATTCCTTAAACACTATTCTTAATAAGATAAACGTAATTATTGATCGTGACTTTTCTAATTCAAGAAAATGTAAATCAATCACCACTGAAGTCAATGTTTTAATCGATTTTTTTATCAATTCAGAAGTATCGTCATGAGGAATGCCATGAAACGTATTGTATATCATTTATTGTTCATTTGTTGTTTTATCATCACATTTCAAGCACTTGCTTTTGTAAAGGATACTCATTCAAATGAACTTTTTGAAGGCATATATAAAATTGTCACTGAAAAGGATAATCCATTGGTGGTTCGTGCAAAAACTGTTTTTAATCGTATCCTTAAAGTTGTGAATAAACGAACTGAAAAATATCCAAAGATTGTCATCATCAAGAAAAATACCAGACAATGGGCATCAGCAAGAAAAGATGGTACTGTCATTCTGACAGAGAATGGTTTAAATTTTTGTTATCAGGTTCAAGATAAAGCAATTGGTGATGCGAGAATGTCGATTATATTGGGTCATGAAATGGCTCATCTTGCAAAGGATCATTTTGGGAAAATCGATGTGTTTGCTTCTGCACAAGATATTGAGGTCAATTTTCTTGAAATTATGAATCACAGTAAAAAGAAGCAATCAACACCCCTTGGCAAATATATTGATAAATTAGAGCATCATGCAGATTTTCAGGGCGTTATTTATGCAACTATGGCAGGTTATGATCCTTCCAGAGTTTTTGACACAAATGACAACAATTTTTTTCAGGAATTATCCGCACAGATTGAGTCAAAAACTGGACAATTCAATGCGTCTAAATCTCTTAATCATAACGAACGTTTAAACGTATTAATGTCAAATATTCAGAATATTAAAGATAAAGTGATATTATTTTATTTAGGTGTCAGGCTTTATCAAATTGGAGAATATGATGATGCATTACAATTTTTTCAAGAGTTTCTTAATTTTTTCCCATCAAGAGAGGTTTACAATAATATTGGTCTGATCTATTATCAAAAGGCTGTTGACGCGCTTCCCAAAAAAAACAACTCAAAAACATTTCAATACAAATTATCCACATTCATAGATACTGAAACAAGAGCTGTTAACTTAATCCCAAGAAGTCAGGACATTTTTAACGACAATATTTCTAAAGCAATTGATCAGTTAAAAATTGCCTGTAATATGGATTATTATTATATACCGGCTTATGTCAATTTATCATCCGCTCTCATTATGTCTGCCAGGTTTGAAACGCCAGAGGAATTGTCAGAACTGGATCATTTTGAAGAACGAATCAACGATGCAAAATCCTTTGCAGAAAAAGCCTTAAGAAGAAATAAAAATTGCCATGAAGCTTTAAATAATAAAGCAATTGCAATGTATTTACAAAATCCTTCACAGCATTATTCAGAATCAATCAAGCTCCTGGAATCTTTACCTGATTCACAATACAATATTGGACGACTTCATTTTGAACAGGGAAATAAAGACAAAGCAAGAAGTTTTTGGAAAAAATACTTACAAACAGACCCTTCCAGTGAATATGCAAACCAAATTAATGATTCATTTAAATTAGCATCCCCTGTGAATAAACATGATCAATCAATGGCATCATTTTTTAGAGATCAACCGCTAAAACCTGGAGATGTTAATACTGATACTGAAAACGTATTACAGCAAGAGTTTCATGGCAAAAAAATGATCTTGAAATTTGGAAAATTAGAAGGTGAATATTATAAAAACAATGAGTTAGAAGTTTTGATTTTGGCTGATGTTGTGAAATTTGTTGAAAAAACAGTCGACAAAAAAATGAGTTATCAAAATTTTAAAATTCAACCCCAAAAATTATTTACGAGTGTTCAAGATATTGAAACATTCGTTTTTCAGAATTTCGCCTTAGATGTTTATCAGAATCGCATTCAAAAAGTTATTTATTTTCTTTAAAAGCTTAAATATATGAATTCATTAAATGAGAGAGGTGAAAATGAAAATAGTAAACAGCCTTTTTATTCTTTTGTTTTTACTTTTATTTAGTTTCGATTTTTCGTATGCAGCTATTCCATCTTCTGAAAGAGAAGCTTTAATTCGTTTATATAATAGTACGAATGGTGATAATTGGGATAAAAATACTGGTTGGTTAGGTGAAGTTGGTAGTGAATGTTCTTGGTATGGTATTATGTGTTATTTAGGAGGAAGAGAAGGCGATAATGTTATTAAAATTTCACTTGGAAAAAATAATCTTGTAGGAATTTTACCTCCTGAAATAGGTAGTTTTACAAATTTAAATTTTTTAGATATTAGAAATAATAATTTTACATCCATACCAAATGAGTTATATAGTTTAGAAAATTTAACAATTTTATTAACCAGTGGAAATCAAATATCAAATATATCCTCAGATATTGTTAAATTAACAAAACTTGTCAGCTTAGACTATGGATCGGACAGTTTAGCTTCGATACCACTTGAAATTTTCAATTTAACAGGTCTAAGTGAATTATCCATATCGGGAAAAAATTTAATAAGTTTACCACCTGAAATAAGAAAATTACAGAATCTGACATACCTTAGTATTGATAATACAAATATATCGTCACTTCCTTCTGAAATAGGGGATCTAAAAAAGCTTGAGGGACTCGAATTTTATGAAAACTCTCTATCTTCTTTACCGATTGAAATCGGTGAATTAGAAGAACTCGTTGAATTATATCTTAATAGCAACCAATTAACTTCTTTACCTCCTGAAATAGGAAATTTGACAAAACTTGAATACTTTGATGTTTCAGAAAATGAATTAAAATCAATTCCACCTGAAATTTCTGGTTTAGTTAACCTTGAAGAACTTCAATTATCTGATAACCAGTTAGCTTTTTTACCACCTGAAATCGGACAATTACCAGAACTTTATTCTCTTAATGTTTCAGAAAATGAATTAAAATCAATTCCATCTGAAATTTCTGGTTTAGTCAATCTTAGTGCACTTCGTTTATCTGATAATCAATTAACTTCTTTACCCTGTGAAATTGGAAATTTGCTACAACTTTCTTATCTTGATATTTCAAAAAATGCATTGCAAACTATTCCGCCTGAAATTTCTGGTTTAGTCAATCTTAGAACATTTCGTTTATCTGATAATCAACTGACTTCTTTTCCTTCCGGCATTTTTGATATAGTTAATCTCAGTCAGCTTAATATATCTGGAAACCAAATTACTACTTTACCTCCTGTAATTGGAAATTTATCAAAACTAACTTATCTTGATGTTTCAAAAAATTTATTAAAATCTATACCGCCTGAAATTTCTGGTTTAATTAGCCTAAATAGGCTTTATTTATCAGACAACCAATTGACTTCTTTGCCTTCTGTATTTTCAGATTTAGTTAATCTTAGTTGGCTTTATTTAGCTGGAAATAAGTTTATTACGTTTCCTTCTGCAATTGGAAAATTATCAAAGCTTTATTATCTTGATATTTCAAAAAATGAACTAAAATCAATTCCATCTGAAATTTCAAAATTAGTTAATATGAGGCAGCTCAATTTATCAGACAATCAATTGACTTCTTTACCTTCTGAAATTTCAGAATTATTTAGTCTTTGGCAGCTTAATTTAGCTGGTAACCAATTGACTTCTTTACCAATTAAAATTTCAGAGTTAGTTAAACTTAAAGATCTCAATTTATCTGAAAATCAATTGACCTTCTTACCAGCTATAGAAAAATTGACAAATCTTAGCTCTATTTCTATGTCAAATAATAATTTTATTTGTATACCTCCACTTAAAATATTCGAAAATAACTCTAATTATAGTATTTGCCAATTAGAGTTATTCGTACCTATTGATCCTATTTCATTAGACAACCCAGTATATGGCAAAATCTCTACACCTATTTCAACGTATGATGATTTGGTTATTACTTTATCTACAAATAATAATAATAACTCAACAGTTTTAATGCCTGCTGGATTATCATCAGTTAATTTTGATATATCTAAAGTAATTAATGATAATATAAGTAAAAGCATTACTGCTTCTGCACCAGGGTTTCTTTCAGATTCTAAGCAAGTTTCTATTATAACAAAAATGATATTAAATATTCCAGATATTGTGTCAGAAGCTGATGCTTTAACAAATGGCATTATATCAACAAATAGTACTTTCGAATATGATGTCACAATTACATTATTCTCTACTGATACAAGCGAAATAATTGTACCACAGAATATCATTTTAAAATCAGGAAGTACATCAGAAACGTTTAAAGTTAAAATAATCAATGACTATGAAATTGATGGTGACCAAACAGTTTCTATAATAGCATATATTAATGAATATGGTATTATTTATGACACAACAAAAGTACTTGATATGATAAATTTTAATTACGAAAAAAAAGCGTTAGTAGCCCTATATAATAGCACTGAAGGAGATGATTGGAATAAAAAGGACTATTGGTTAGATGATGATGTTGATCCTTGCAGTTGGTATGGTGTGTCATGTAAAGATGGTCATATTAATAGAATAGACATATGTAGTAATAATCTAAAAGTTTCAATTCCGCCTGAAATAAAACACTTTTCTCATTTAACAAACTTAAGACTTTTAGAGAATGATATTGTATTTTTACCTGATGAAATTGGATATCTTCATAATATTGAATCTATTGATTTATCTTATAATGATATCTCAAGATTACCTAGTACTATTGGAAAATTAGATACACTTCTTGTTTTAGATTTAGCATCTAATTCAATTAGTTCTTTACCATCTCAAATTGGAGAATTGACTAATTTAGCAAGTTTAGATCTTTATAATAATTCTTTATATTGTTTACCTGCAGAAATTGGAAACCTTAAAAATCTACAAATGTTAGGTTTAAGACATAACAACTTATCTACTTTGCCTAAGGAATTTGGAAATCTCGAAAATCTTATATTTTTAGATATAAGAAAGAATAGACTTAACTATCTTCCTATTGAGATACAAAATCTTCAAAATCTTACGTCTTTATATGTAGAATGCGAAACTTTCCCTTATGGAGTTTGTATGCTAACAAACTTAATCACACTTGATTTAAGTGGTCTTCTCATTAATTCAATACCTTCTGAAATTGGAAATATGTATTCTTTACAAAAATTATATATTAGAGATTCAAAAATTAGAGATATACCCTCTGAAATTACTAATCTCAAAAATCTTAGCTTATTATACTTAAAAGATAATGAAATAGAATCTATACCATCTGAAATATTACAAACGCAAACTTTTTCTGAATTGAATTTGTCTTCAAATTCTATTAGACATTTTCCACTGGAAATAAAAAAAAACACATCACTTAGAAGACTTTATTTGTCAAACAACTTAATTAGTTATATCCCTCCAGAAATTGAAAATTTTTCTGAACTAAAAGAACTATATTTAGATGATAATGGAATAAAATGTTTACCCCCTGAAATTAAAAATTTAAATTTATTATATTTAGATATACGAGGTAACCCAATCGAAAATGATAAGCATTTCTGCGGTATTAACGTAAATTTTCCAGCTTCAGCTATTGAGAATAGCTCGATAACAGGTACAATAAGTATTCCTGTGTCTCTACCTAGGGATATAACTATTACTTTAACATCAACTAGCTATTCTAAAGTATCTCATCCAAAGTACTTAAAAATAAATAGTGGTAATGACACAATAAAGTTTAATATTGATATTTTAAACGATAATAAATATGAAATAGAATCCTTTATAAAAATTAGAGCTTCTGCATCTGGTCATTTGCCCTATACATCAATCATTAAAATATATGAATATGAAAGTTATGAAATTTCTATAAATATTCCTGACAATGCAATTGAAGGTATCGGCGATGTTTTTTTACAAGGAATAGTATCCAGTAATATTATATTGGATAAAGAAACAAATATTGAATTAAGTTCCAATGATTCAAATAAAGTTTCACTACCGAAAACTGTGAATATCCCAGCAGGTTTAACTTCTGCAATTTTTGACGTAATAATAATTGATAATGGTCGAATTGACAAGGATAATACAGTTAATGTTGTTGCGAATTTAGAAGGCAACAAATCAATATTATCAAATACTGAGTACATAGAAATAACAGATAATAATCGTATTGGAATTCCTTCTTTTGAAAGAAAAGCTTTAATTGATTTTTATAAGAATAACCTTGGAGATCATTGGATTAATAATTCAAACTGGTTAGGTGGTATTGATACAGAATGTTTTTGGTTTGGGATAGAATGTAATTCTGAGAAAACAAATATTTTAAAAATATCTTTATCCAGAAATGATTTATTAAAAAATAAAGAATTGTTGCCAGATGAATTACAGCTATCTCCAATCATTAACCTGTCAAAACTTGAATATTTAGATTTAAGTTATAACCATATTGATGAACTGCCTTCAAATATTGGAAATCTTATCAATTTAAAATATTTTAATATGAATTCAAATTTAATATCAACAATTCCTAAAAGTATAGGTAACTTAAAAAATTTATCTGAACTATATTTATCAGATAATCTTATATCTTGTTTGCCATCAGAGATAGGTACTCTTGCAGAAATTAGTGTATTTCATATTTCGAACAACCAATTAGAAATCTTACCCACTGAAATTATAGGTATGGTTAAATTATCTGATATAGATTTATCTAATAATCAGTTAGAATCATTGCCAGAAGAACTTAGTAGTTGTAACCTTAAAAGGCTAAATTTGTCTTACAACAAATTAACAAGTCTCCCTACATTTCAAGAATCTCTTCAAGAATTATATTTATCTAATAATATTTTTTACCATTTTTGTTTATCAGATACTTATAAAAATCTTAATATTCTTGACTTTTCTGATAACAAGCTGACAAATTTATATTTTCAGGGTGTTGGCCGTTATGACCAGGCAATATGTGATTTATTGAATCTTGATATCCTAGACCTTAGCAATAACCAATTAACTTCAATCCCTGATTGCATTGGTAATCTTTTTGATCTCAAAGAACTCTATATAGCTAATAATAAATTGAATTCTATTCCACAAAATATAGGTAACTTATTCATAAGAAAGCTTGATTTATCTAATAATGATTTACACACTATCCCCGATGAATTAGGAAATATTCAAGATCTACAAACAATTGATTTGTCTAACAATAAATTAATAGACGTACCTTATAATATTTCCCAAATTCAATTTTTACAAGAACTCTTTCTCTCGAACAATTTAATTGAGAATATATCTCATGAAATATCCAATTTTAAAAGTCTATTAATTCTTGAATTATCAGGAAACTTAATAAAAAATTTTTCAAAATCTATTGGAGAATTGAGTTATTTAAGAAATTTGTTTTTATCAAACTGTGAACTTAATAATGATGTTATACCTCTTGAAATAGGGAATTTATACAATCTTAAAACATTAGATTTACGAAACAATAATCTTACAAGCATACCAGAAAGTATTGAAAATTTATCAAACATGATATCTTTAGATTTATCACAAAATACTTCTTTATCAGGTGAAATCCCAAAAGGTTTATGTCATCTCAAATTATTAACTACTCTCGATTTATCTTCAACTGATATATCCGGTGAAATTCCTGTTCAATTTAGCAAACTTAAACACTTATCAAATTTTAAAATAAATAATGGACAATTATTAACGATTCCTTTTTTTACATCATCTCAATCTATGTATGATTTTTTTGTTGATAAATGTACTGATGAAAGTGATGAAATGATCTATCTGTCTGTTCCCAATGTCGATGAAGTCGCGGATATCGCAAAAATAACTTCAGATTCAGATAAAATTGGAGCTTTTAAACATGGTGATAAAATCAATATTTCAGTATTTTTAAATAGAGCAATAACACAAAATGAGATTACTTTATCTTTAGAAACAGGGGCAGTTGATAGAACTATTAGATTATCAAAATCTCCCATCAGATCTCCAAAATCTATCATTAATAAATTTGATGGTACATACAATGTTCAACAAGGCGATTATTCAGAAGATCTTAATGTAAAAAATGTTTCTATAATGGATGGCGAATCAATAGTTGAACTTTCATTACCTAAAACTGCAAATCTTGCTGAAAATAGAACTCTTTTTGTCGATGGTGAATACCCTCAACTTACCATAAATGGCATTGATGATGGAATATGTTTAGATAATATTGATTCAATAAGCGGGACAGCATCAGATGAATCTCAAGATTTTACAGTTACAATACAAATTAATGATTACTTAAATGAAATTTATAATAATTATTCCAATTCAATAAAGCATGATCTAAACTGGAAATTCGATACTTCAGCAATAGGCTGGACTGAAAATTCCCAATACACAATCACAGCATGTGTAAAAGATTACGCAGGTAATACAACAACAAAGACAAATAGATTTACTTTTGGAAAAACTGCTTCGACAATCACAAGTGAAATATCTAACTACACCATTACTTTTGGAGAACTTCCAACAATTTCAGGCCAAATATTTCCCATACAAAATGTAACAGGTGAAGAAATTACGATTAGTATACTATCACCATCGGGTAAGACAACAGGAAGAATTATCAATGCCGACAAAGATGGCATTTTTGAATATAAAATAAAATGCAATGATATTGATCAATCAGGTAAATGGTTTATAAACACATCATGGGATGGTAATACATGCCTGGCTTCTGCTTCGAGTGAACAAAAAATTTTAACTGTTGAAAAAGATGCATGTATTGTTGACCTTGATTCAACGTACCAGGCTATTAAAATTAACGATACTGTTTCAATAACTGGAAAATTTACACCCAATATAGACTGTGGACATGATAAAACTGGTATTCCTGTTTTTATTAGAATTACTGGTCCATCCTATACAGATGAAATCGAAATAGAAACAGGCAATATATATGGCGGCTTTGTTCTTAAAGATTGTAATGTATTTAATTCACTTGGCGAGTGGAGCATTCAAGCATCTGTGAGAAGTGATGCATATAAAACTACTTTTTCGAAAATTCATAAAATTCAAGTTGTTGAAACAGCAGGTTATGCATTAATTGTTCAGGGAAAATTACAAA
>Ga0272440_1003273_pt1 | contig 12192 bp, 14 predicted proteins | sample SSMMMBAug17_FD_192440 | JGI IMG/M metagenome (GOLD analysis project Ga0272440, IMG submission 192440) | Marine sediment archaeal communities from Little Sippewissett salt marsh, Falmouth, MA, United States - SSM-MMB-Aug17 | ecosystem: Environmental > Aquatic > Marine > Wetlands > Sediment ... | reverse complement strand
GTTTGATCCAGGCAGATGTCAAGAAGCGTAGGGCTAAAGCCCAACGCTGAATTGAGCAAGGACGCTAAAGCGCCCTCTTAAAGCATTTTTTATAAGCTAACTGAACTTTTTATGAGGGCGCTTTAGCGTCCTTTTTCAATTCAGCGTTGGGCTTTAGCCCTACGCTTCTTGACATCTGCCGAAATTAATTTTCATAGCCATCAGGCTAACGCAAACGTTTTTGTTTCATTTTTTGTAGGGCGAACCTTGTGTTCGCCCTCGATCAAATCTCGTAAGCGAACAATTTGTTCGAGGGCGAACATAAGGTTCGTCCCTATAATTATATATCCAGCTCGTTTCCAGGCTCTGCCTGGGAACGCATTCTCTGGTGGCTCTGCCACCTCTTAAAGTGCATAGGTGGCAGAGCCACCAGGCCTACGTTCCCAGGCAGAGCCTGGGAACGAGCGCTATCACCCAAAAAAACTATTATCGAAAGGGCACCGCCCCTCCCGGAGGAGGCACTCAGCCACCACCTCCGCCACCACCAAATGCTACTTGTTGGAGAGGACCCGCCCCTCCTGTTGGTGGCACTCAGCCACCGCCTGCAGCTTGTTGGAAGGGCGCCGCCCCTCCTGCAGGTGGCACTCAGCCACCACCGCCACCAGCAAATGCAATTTGTTGGAGAGGCCCCGCCCCTCCTGCAGGTGGCACTCAGCCACCACCGCCACCACCACCAAATGCTACTGGTTGAACTGGATTTTGATGAGGCATAATCTGTGCCTGTGGTAAATAATTACCAGCACTATGGAATTGCATAATTTGACCACATATAGGACAGTGCGGCATTCCAGTTGCATCATAATTCGGAAGTCCAACAGAACCATGCTGTGGGCATACAAACTGACCAGAACTATTTAAATTATATGCTCCTCCATTATTAATCTGAGATGGCTGTGATGGTACAACTGCTGCTGCTGTCATTAATGCTGATGCACGATTCATTTGTGATTGCCATAGATCAAATCCATAAATGAACCAGTACAACAGTGTGACCAGAATCACTGTGCCAATAACTGAGCCTGTAAACATGCTCAATTTTTTGACATCCAAAGGGATATACTCTTCAATCATAACATTTTTCCTCCGAAATAAATGCTCCTTAGTTCAGTCCTATACATGAAGTACAAAGCGTTGCTCCATTTCTCCATGTTTCTAAATAATCACCCAAAGCTATGCCAAAAACCATAACAATCAATAATAATATTATAAGTAAGTATTTAATGTTCATTGAATCATCCTTATTGATTGAACAAATGTAATGACATCATTGATCGGAACAGCAAAGCCTATACCTGAATATTGAGAATGAGGCATATAGTAAGCCATGTTGATACCAATCACTTCACCTTTAATATTTACCAGAGGGCCTCCATTATTTCCCTGATTTACTGATGCATCAATCTGAATTAAATCAGGGTATCTTATTCCCTCAATATTAACTTTTCGTCGATTACTGCTTATTATTCCCATTGTGGCTGTTCTGGAAAAACCAAAAGGACTGCCAACAGCAAAAACTATGTCACCAACTTCTGTAAGATCTGAGTTTCCTAAAATAACTGGTTGAAAACGTTCATTGGAAAGTATTTTTAGTACAGCTATGTCAGTGTTTGGGTCTGCACCAACTACATTAGCAGGATATGTTCTATTTCTGCTCCCAAAAAGAGATACATGTACACTGGTCGCTTTCCCAACTGTTTGAAAGCTGGTTAAAACCAGACCACTTTGATCAATAATCACACCTGAACCATAAACATCTCCATTATCATTATAAGGATCAATATAGCTTAAACCTGTTGGCTCAGGCCTTTGAGCAGTTGATGTTCTTGAAATTCCCACAATTGATGGTCTAACAGATGAAAGAACCTGACTGATACCTTCCTGAACCAATAAAGCTGTCATTGTTGATGACTGATTAAATTGAGAGTTTGGTAAATTATCTGGTGCTATTGATGTATGTGGTACTGCTGTCTGACTTTGTGGGCTGTTAGCTGGTGATGATACCATAGTTACATCCCAGGTATTAGTCCATATTGCTCCAATAATCAATGTGACCAATATTACTAAAGGCCATAACAAATAATTAACTTCATTGATTCGATATTTTTTTTTCTTTTTCATAGTTAGTTAATCCTCAGCAACTGTAGTTGCTAAAATATTCGAATAATCATCCACAATCCCACTACACTTAAAACAAAGGCAAATAAGAAACGAAGCAAATTACTTTCTGTATCAATAGATAATCTTGCACCTACTTGAGCCCCGATAATTGATGTAATCGATAGTATCACAGCAAGAGGCATATCAATATGACCCACCATACTATGACCTAAAAAACCAGAAAATGCTGTAAGGGGTACCATCATTGATGATGCTGCTACAGCTATTTTCATTGGAATGTTAAACAATACAACCATAATAGGAATCATTAGCCATCCGCCTCCCATACCGAGCATCCCACCCATATATCCTACTACAAATGTGAGAGGAACAGAGATTCCTAAATCGACATAATATGTAAAACCACTACATTCATGAAAAGATATCCAATTTGTTGCTGCGATTCCACCATCAATACTTTTAAGCTGTTCATTATCTTTCATCATAAAATAACTGGCTAAAAATAAGGTGCAGGCAAACATAATGCTTAATAAGTGAACATTAAAATGTTGAGATAAAACTCCACCTGTAAAAGCTCCAATCATTGTTGGAAATACAAGAAGAGAAATTAATTTTAAATCCACCAGACCAGATTTATAAAAAATATATAATGCAGACATTTGAGACATAGTTATAATAATTAAACTGGTTGATGTAGCTGTATGAAAATCAATGTCACAAAGCAATAATACTGGAACATATAAAAAACCACCCCCAACACCCAACATTGTAAATATAATTGATGATATAAGTATTACTGGTATCAATTTAACAACCACCTGAGTAAATAAATCATAAAATGATTGTTTAGGTTGAACAGGGGGTTCAATAGCGGGTTTAACATCTAATGGTGTAATTGCTGCAACTGGTGTTGGTCCTTTTAATACAGGTTCATTTACAAGAATATGACAGATAGAACATTTACTTGCTACCATGGGATGTTTCATTTTTTGCTGCACACTCACACGCATTTTTTGTGAAATAATATGACATTTAGTACAATCTGAAAACTTTTGGTGGATAGCATCATTTGGAATTCTTTTATTTAAATTAACAGGGATCTTATTTGCTGGTTTAGTAACTGCTGCCTGAATTGCACCTGTAATATGAGAATAAAAGTGTTTAGCTCTGTTAATTGGAATTCCAAACCCCAGTCCTCTGTATGTTCCAGATGGTGCAAAAATGGCAGTTCCAACTCCAACTATCATTCCATTCATATTTACTAAAGGGCCTCCACTATTGCCTTGATTAATAACCGCGTCAGTCTGAATCATATTTTCATAAATAGAATTGCCTATTTTTAGATTCCGATTTATTTCGCTTACAATTCCAAGACTCACACTATGTGAAAAGCCAAAAGGACTACCAATACTAATTACCCAGTCACCAACTTCAATGTTATCTGAATTACCTGTTTGAGCTGGGATTAAGTTTTCTCCATTTGTTTTTATAGATAATATAACCAGATCCTGAGACTGATCTTGTTTTATAATCTTTGCATCGTATTGTGTTTGAGTTGAATTCCATAACTTTACATTAATAGATGATGCATTTTCCACTACATGATAATTGGATAAAATATAACCTCTTGAATCAATAATAATACCAGAACCTATACTATTATACCATACAGATGTATTATTATCTCCAGCTGTTTCTTTCTTTCGAGCTGTAACATTGACTATAGATGGACGAACAGATGCAATAGATTGGTTAATACTTTCCTGTAAATCCTGAAGATATGATACTGGCTCATAGCTAAAGGCTTGAAATACAGGAAAAATTAATAATAATATTGTTATGGTAATTATTTTTTTCATACATCAATCACAATACATTTTTCATTTCTTATTATCTTGACATTGAAATCAGTTTTGATGCTGAGTACATCTTTATAGCTGTCTGAGCAGAGCCCACAACACCGCTATAAATCGATATTCCATGATTATTCAATAATCCCGATGTTTGACGATCAATAGAACCGCATATTAAAACTTTTACATTATGCTGTTGCAACTGAGATAACAGTAAATTGTTTGCAACCGGGTCTAATGTTGCATATGCAAGTTTATTAATATCAACCAAAATTATAAAAGGAGATCCTCCTGAGTTACCAGATACGCATGCTCCAAGTGAAGGTTGAGCAACCATAATTGCAATTCTGTTATTATTTGCTGGGGCTTTAAACGCTACTTTTTTCATATGTTGTGATCCAGCAGTTTTTAGCTTTGTTCCTTGCCTGGTATATCCTGGAGGAGGAACTGAAACAAAAAAATGCTTACTTCCCCGAATTACATCAATAACAGCACCTGTCTGATGCTTACTTGCTGCTACGAATGCTTTCATATCTGGTACTGGTATTCCATTTATTGCTGTTAATACATCACCTGTTTGAAAGCCAAGAGTCATAGCAGGCGGGCTTTCTACATCGTTAACAAGAATTCCTCTGGTTGAAGCTGGTAAGTTTAATGCTGTGGCATCATTAGCAGATAATTCACTTACATCCATACCAATCCATGTACCTTCAATTGCAATATCAGCAGGACTAATAAATGGTTTTTTCGTTGGTTTTGGACTTTGCTGACCTAACTCAGCCTTTATTGGCACGAGTTTTTTACCTCTAAGAACTGATAAGGTTGCCAGATCTCCAGGCTGACCTTTTAAAACAAAGGTTTGGAACTGGCTTACATTTCTAATTCTGGTTCCATTGTATCTTCGAATAACATCACCAGTTTTAAGCCCAGATGTTTCTGCAGGGGAGCCAGGACTAACATGACTTACAATAACTCCTTTTTGATCTTTGAGTTTGAACTGCATTTTCATAATAGCATCTATGTCCTGAATATCAGCACCTAACCAGACAGGAGTTGTTTTTGCTGCAACCTGTTGTAATCCAACTGGCTTTTTAGCAAGTTTTATATGGTATGATTTTTTATGTCCATTATGTTGAACCAAAACTTTGATAACATCCCCGGCTTTTTTTCCTACAAGTATAGTAGAAATCTGTTCTCTGGCATTTACAGGTTTATGGTCACATTTTAATAATACATCTCCTGTTTTAATTCCTGCCTTTTCAGCAGGAGAGTTTGGAACAACATTTCTTATATAAACACCAGTATTTGGTTGCAACTTAAGTTCAGTCGCAAGAGCTGCGGTAACTTCTGTAAGATCCATACCTATATAAACTGAAGTTTGATGTAAATTAACCAACTGTATTTGAGAATTTCCAATTCCTGTTGGCAGGCTTGTATTTTGTTGGATTAATTGCATCTGGGAATTAGGACCTGTTCCTAATCCAGATGAAAATTGCCGGGTTTGATGAATCAATTGCATTTGGGAATTAGTACCATTTCCAATTCCCACTGAAAAAGGTTGTGTATGATGAATAACCTGAGGTGCATTAGGATTAACATTTGTATTCACAACATGTGCATTGTTTATTGTCGTATTAGGAATTAATTCATTTGCATTGTCTGGGGGTAATGGTGTTTTACCAACAACTAGATTCATTTCTGGCCTTTCGCTCATAACAAGAGATTCTGAAGGCATATCTCCAACCCAGGTATACATAATAAGCAAGACAATGACAAAAGCCATTACAGAGAGTGGACCGAGTATGAGACTTTTATTCATTCGTTGTACCTTTCATAGTGTTTTAATAAATCATAGTGTTTTAATAAATCATCCCACCAGCAGCATTTTGATAAGTCCCTGACATAGGAGCTTGTTGCATTGGAAACTGTTGCATCGGAGCCTGCTGCATTGAATGAACTATTTTTGGAATTAGTTGACCTGATAGATATGCATTAATAATATTTGAAACAGAACCAGTTACTCCTGAATAAATATTTATGCGCAACATACTGAGAGAATTAATAGCACTTGGACTAAAGTTACCAGCAACCACGTTTTCAACATTTAAATCTACCATATATTGAGAAGTCTGAATGCCCTGATTACCAGGGTCATTAGCATTAGGATTAGCAACAACCTTATAAGAACGTTGAATTGGATCTGTTATTATAAAGTAAGGACTGGTATCAAATTGTATGGATACTGGAGACCCAAGACTTGTTCCGCTGCTGGCAATTGCAACTTTTCCATAATATGGATTGGCTGCAACTTTAGCTTGCTGTTGTTTTTTCAAAGCTTGCTGAACTGCACTTTGAGTTTTTGGAACCCCAAGTTGTTCTGCCATTGTTTCAATTTGATTTTGAGTCATTGGAGTTGCTGCTGCAAGTTTTAATTGCTGTTGTTTTTTCAAAGCTTGCTGAACAGCACTTTGAGTTTTTGGAACTCCAAGTTGTTCTGCCATTGTTTCAATTTGATTTTGAGTCATTGGAGTTGTTGCTGCAACCCATTGAGCTTGATTATTAACCATTTGTTGTTGCATATTTGGCTGTTGAATATTTTGTTGTTGTAATCGTTGTTGTTGTAATGCCTGATTAACAGCCTGAGGAGTTTTGGGTACACCGAGTTGTTCAGCTCTTGTTTCAACCTGATTTTGTGTCATTGGAGGCATACTGCCATTAGGGATAGTAACAAAAAGACTTCGACTTATTTTACCCCGATAAACAATTGCTTTAATCTTTCTTCCTGGAGTTGTTTTTCCAATAGAAGCTGTTAAAGCATTTGCTGAATTTATTTTATCTTTGCCAAAACGAACAATGAGATCACCAGGTAAAAAACCAGCAACTTCAGCAGAAGATCCAGGAGCAATTTGCAGAACAATAGCTCCATTTTTTGCTGGAAGAGCAAATTGATGCATTAAGTTGGCATTTACTGTTTGAACTTGCAAACCCAGATGATTTGTTTGTGTTTGTTGAAAAGCTACAGCCTGGCCCTTTGCAGGAGTAGTTTTCTTTTTGCCTGGGATTCCATCTGTAATAACATGACACAGCATACAGTTACCCCAATATTTGTGAAGCATTTTATCTTTTATAGATATTGGAGGACCGGTCATAACTTTTGAGACTGGCTTTCCTACACCAGTTACAACATGGCATTTACTACAATTTCCCCAATAAGGATGAAGCATCTTTGCATTTACATCAACAGGAGGTGCAGAAGGTGTTGGGGTATTAGCTGCAGCAAGAGTGTAACCCTGGAATTTAGGATGTTGAGTGCAATGCCAGATAGACCAGCTTAATACCATGACCAATAATATGGCCATCACAATAATTGCAGGTTTAAATTGCTGCATACAAAAAGTATGTTCTGTATTTTTGTTTTTTTTCATTGGAGCACCGTTTCCATTTTATTGTTAAACTCTTGTTTTTCAACGGCATATAGCTTTACAATGACCGTCGATTTTCTATCCATGGAATCGGAAATACGAGATCGTGCCTGTGCTTTGATCTTTTGGGCTTCCGAAACTGTAATATTTTCATCTACTTTTAATCCTACCTCAAACTCAATTCTTTGACCGATTTCTCGGGCATAAACATGGTCAATTTTAATGACCTGATCTAAACCTTTAAGTGATTTATATGCATCTTCAATGACTTCAGAATCTGGTGATTTATCCATCAATTGGGAAGATGACTCATAAACCATTTCAATGCATATTTTGAGAATAATTCCACCAACAGCAATAGCTGCTAATGGGTCCATAAAATAAAATCCCATCTTAGCGCCAATTATTCCTATAAGAACTGCCAGAGATGAATAAACATCCGATCTACTTTCCCAGGCTTTTGCAACCATTGAAGGACTATTAATTTGAGTTCCAGCACACACACTCTGACGAAACATCAGTTCATTAATTGCAATAGAAAAAACAGCACCCCACATGGCAGATAAACATGGCCTGACAGCATATCCATTTATAATAGACATCACACCATGCCATACAATATAAATCCCAACCACAAATAAAAAGATGTAAATAACAATGGCAACAAGGTATTCTGCTTTTCCATATCCATAAGGATATTTTTTATCTTGATCTTTATCAGAAATCTGTAACCCTATAATCATTATTAAGGTTGCCAATAAATCAGCGCTTGAGTGGATGGCATCGGCTATTAAACCAGAGCTTCTACCAACAACCCCCATGTAACCTTTGATAAGGATCATCAGAATATTGCCGATAATATTTACTTTACCAACAGAATTTGCACATTTTTGACAAGCTTCATATTTCATAGTTCACCATAAATAGGTTCAGGATATTTTTCATCATCTTCTTCTTGTTCTTGATCATTATCCTGATATATTTCTTGTTCTATTTCTTTTTGAAGTTTTGTAATGTTACTTACCAATAAAACTGCAAAAGTTATTATCGCAGCAATTATTACATAACCTACCAACTTGAGAATAAACATATTTAGACCTGTCCCTTTTTGAAAAATTAGATCACATAATGACCTTTAAGCATTGCGAAAATCATAATAAAAAATAACACCTGTTGTGTATGAAGAATATACACGCCTTTTTTAACTTTTCCTGGTTGATATTTTATCCACATTAAAAAACCACCAAAGGTTAACCATCCCATTAAAAATAATGCAGTCAGAAGCCAATTATTTGACCATAATGTTACATAACAGTGAATACAGGTTACAATAAATGAACTTGTATTTAACCAGATATGAAAAACTAAAAGCTTATTATAAAAATTTTGGCTTTGCTTGATATTATAATAGATTCGAATCTTTTTTGCAGGGAAGTAAACATTAGCTGCCAAAAATAATACCATAGCAAGATTTCCAGTACCAGTTGCCAGGTTATAGTCAGAAGTGTAAGCATAAATAACCCCAAGAACTATTAATACAGTTAGTATAATGGCTCTTTTTTTAAGTGAACCCCATCCAAATATTGGTATGTCAAATGTTGCAGTCTTAACTTTCACAGGAAATACCCCTTAGTGATTTCAGAAAATATATTTACATATTCGCGTTTTAGTATGTTATCGGTCTAAATACTTTTGCATCAGGTGTTGCTTCATAATATGGACAATCTTCAAAGCTAAATATATATGCATAAAGGTTTGTTGGAAACATTGCTCTATTTGTTGTATATACATTTATGGCATCATTTAATTTAATCCGCTGATCAGCAAGGTCTTTTTCAACTTCAATTAAAGCTGTCATCAAATTTTGAAATGTTGCTGATAATTTTAAATCAGGATATTGCTCTGCCACAGCCATCAGCCTTGCAAGAGCGGCAGCAGGGTCAAGTGGCATCTTTGATAAAGCTGCTTGTTTTTGAGCCAGCTCATCTTCAATTGTTGCTGCTGATTTTCCTTGATTGTATTGATTCATTATTGCTGCTAATTTATCAGGCTCATCCCCCTTATTTTTAGCAATAAGAGTTCTAATTCCAACTATTCCTGTGAGTACATTTCTTTCGTGAACAGAATAGTCAAAAACAGCCTGGGATAAATTGATAGACAAATCATTTCTTCGTTGAAGCAATGCATTTACCTTACCTGTTGCTGCAAGAACATCCTGTTCTGTACTAACCAGCATATTATAATAATATACAGAAGCTCCCAAAAATGCTGCTATTAATATTAATGATATAAGCATTGCTTTTCGTGATCGAATGCTATTGATCATTGCGGCTAAATAATAGCGATATCTTGGAATCATTTGATAATCATCCATTCGATATCTTCTGCTGTATGCACTTTGAATAATGCGAGATATGTTACTGGTTTCCATTTGTAGCCTCTATCATTATAATTATAGTATTATTTAACGCTTTGAATTCCATGGACTACAGCAGTTATTCCTCCAGCAAAGAGTAATAGTGGAAATAATCCATATAGCAAATCCATTACAGCATAATATTCATCATACAAACCATACAAACCAACAATCAAAAAAATGGCTGCTACACCATAATTAATTTTTCGGAATGCATTGTTATTAAAAATTGCTGCTGCAAGGGCTAAAAGGCCTAAAATGATGAAAACTGGCTGTACAATCCCTTTTATAAATTCTACAACATAAACACTATAAGCATATGTCATAAATAATCCGATGCCAAATGTGATTAGCCCACCTATTATATGTTCCTTTCTCATAATAACTCTCTCTTTCATTAGTTTCTTTTAATCATTTTGGTGCCTTATTTTTTATCCATGCCACAAAATATTGTGTATCTGGTCCAGCAAAGCGATGCATAGGTCCACCTGGTTGAACCAAAAGTTTAAGAAGACCATTGTCTACATAATACTTAAGGTTTGAATAAGTGGTCAAATTTCTAAACTGACCCGAATGGCATTGAAGGCAATCCTTTGCAACTATAAACTTGATGGTATTTGAATACGTTATTTTGTCAGGTGGTATGTTGGCCCAGGGTGCAACTGGCTGTCCCATACAACCTGCTGGATGGTGAGGAAATGAAAAAAAACCAACTTGTTTTGCAGCAGCTCCAGGTTGTTCAGGAGCTCCATTTTTTACCCATTGAAGAATTTTTTGTTGGTCATTTCCAGCAAATCTACTCATAGGACCTAATACCATAGCTTCAAGTAAACCATTATCTGCGTATGCTTTAAGGCTATCATAATCCATCAAGTTTCGGGTTACTCCTGAGTGGCATCTGGCGCAATCGTTTCGAATTATATTCTTTATTGTAGGGTCGTAGTATACTTGAGATTGATTGGGATTTTTAGCAAAGGCTAAAAATACCTGTAAGCTCAGACTGAAATAAATAATCAATCCCGCATATCCACTCACGATCATCCAAAAATGGAATCTATTTTTCCATTTAGAAATCATCATCCCGCTCACGTTCCAATTCCATCACTTTAGTAAAATATCCTGCTGCTTTTTTGTGATCATCATTGCGAACATTTAAAAAGCCCAGATATTGGTGATATTTAATTTCATCTGGATCAAGTTCAACTGCTTTTTCAAGAGAAGAAATAGCAAGGTCAACCTGGTTAAGACCATCATAGGCAATTCCCATATTATAATAGACCTTAGCATTTTCAGTAATTTCACAAAGCTTTTTAAAACCTTCAAGAGCCTGTTCAAAATTTTTCATTTTAACAAAAAGGATGCTTTTATGATAAATGCCGCCTTTATGTCCTGGATTCAATTTAAGAACTTTCTCAAAGCATCTGATCGCACTGGCTGAATTACCTGTTGCTGAAAGAGCAAGACCTAACTGATAGTGAGCTTCATGATTGTTTGGTTCTAACTTAACCCAATCTTTTAAATGGTCTAAGGATCTTTCATGGTGTCCTTTGTTGGCATAGTGAGTGCTAATATTACGATAAATTTTTGCTTTTTCTTGTGAGGAAAGCTCAAACAAACTGTTATAAAAATTTAAAGCTTTGTGAAGAATCCTGCCTCCGAAAAGCAGCATTGCATGCAGATAAAAAGTAGTTGAGTACCCTGAGCGCTCATTTTCTGATTGTTTTTGACTCTTTTTTTTCTTTTTTTTCTTATCCGCTTGAGATTTTTCGTTCATGCTTTGACCGATCAATTCATCTTCAGTTGCGGATATGTCATCTAAAGAATTGTCATGCTCATGAATTGAATTGTTTCCCATCTAAAATTCCTCCCTTTTTTCTGGCGGAATGAAGCCCGCCAGAGTGGCTAATAAACCAAACAATATCAAAACAATGGGGAAACCGCCTTTAACAATGTCGGCAACATAGTAATACATGTCGTATCCTCCCCAGATTCCTAGTGCGATTAAAAATAAACCAGTTATAATATGAAGCATTATGACCTCATTTTCTAGTTCAATTGGTTTTAAAAAATTTGTATATCACTATTGAAATATTTTTATGATCCCTTATTTATTATAAAAAGAACAGTATTTCAATCCTGCAAATATAGTATTTCGCTTTATGATAAATTACTATTCTTATCTAGGAAAAGGTCTAAACGTTCCTAAAATTATAAGAAATTTCCTAAGAAAATTTCTTATATTTCCTAAGAAAATTTCTTATATTTCCTAAGAAAATTTCTTATATTTCCTAAGAAAATTTCTTATATTTCCTAAGAAAATTTCTTATATTTCCTAAGAAAATTT